>Ga0247779_1000508_pt1 | contig 24244 bp, 19 predicted proteins | sample UWRJL221509R5_FD_179925 | JGI IMG/M metagenome (GOLD analysis project Ga0247779, IMG submission 179925) | Plant litter microbial communities from Arlington Agricultural Research Station in Wisconsin, United States - UWRJ-L221-509R-5 | ecosystem: Environmental > Terrestrial > Plant litter >... | reverse complement strand
GCCAATGTAAGATACTATACTTTTGCGCAACGATTTCTCTTTGCGCTCCACGTTTACATCGAACTTGGTACGATTTCCAAAACCTAAAAAATAAAGACGGTAAGAACAAGAAAGTCATAGCCATATATACCAATGGCAAAAGCAAGAAGCAAAAAGAAAACACACCAAAAGCAAATGCACTGCTCTTTTTGATATCCGACTCGGTCTGGGGAACCACATGAGAAAATGTTCTTCCCCGTCCAAGGCATCTCGTGGACAGCCCTAAAATTGCAAGATGAATTGCCCCGAATCCTGAGTTTGGTGCTAGCTACAAGCAGGGTTAAAACCGCATCCCTTCATTTGCTCAATTATTGCTTACCAACTCTGTCTTGGGGACCGAGGGGAGGATGCTAGTACACAATGTGATTATAAGTTCGATCTCTTCCAATGTCGATAAGGTGACATGTTCAGCCTCGTTCTTAAGAAGAATTGCAATCGTCGAGCCATGTGAAGACAAAAATTCCAAAGCCTAAAAAATAAAATGAATGAACCTACATATTTTTACAATTCCAAAACATACCTGATGGTTTGCCGTCGCGTGTTTGCTACCTAGCGTTGCCAACAGTCCGTCAACAACTTGGAGTGCTGGCATAAATAATTGGTGATATCTCTGGATTGCAGAGGGCAAGAATGAATCTTGATCTAAAACATGCTTTAATAATAAGGAACACGGGACTAATTTAATCACAGTACCAATGAACAATTGATTTGCCTCTGGTCTGGTATCCAAGTAATCACACTGAGCGAGGATAGTCAGAAGTCGGGCTTCGAGGAGGCGTTCAGCTCCCGCTCGAGTTTGAGTCATCCTGATGAATAACGACATCTTAGATTCATAAACGTATAAAGAGTTCAAATCATCTACGAAAAAATTAGTAATTTCATGAGAGGCTGATTATCGGAGTCGCTCACCAGGATCAGGCTTAAGAACATCCTGTAATACGCGGTCGGCATCTTTAATACTTTGAACGAAGTTTGATAAGACTCCATGACGACTGAGCGAAGAGAGAACAGTGTGCTGCTTTTCCAGACTAGATAGTTGCACAAGAGCATCCAACAACACGAAAGCTACGGTCTTCCACACTTCGGTGCCATCGATAGCGTCCCGTGCAATTGTCGCCACCAGCCTTTCCATAGACGGTTTCATAACTAAAAGGCAGCCAAGTTCAAGACTCGAGCTTCCAGTTTGTCGTCCACTAGTCGAAGATGTGAGTGCTGGGCTTGCAGCTCTGGAAAAATTATCCCGCATTGTTGACAAAGCCAATGAAGCTGCGAATGGATCCGTCTCATTTTCAAAACTCAAGTCCGACTGTGCAGACGATCGTGAAAGATGGACAAAGTTGATCAATGCGGCATAGAGATTGCCACGAACGAGCTCGACCCGATTGTTATCCAGGATACTTTCCAATATATTGCGAAGAATGTTGTAAAGCCTTTCTGCGGGGAGAGTACCAGATTCAGAATCTCGACCCATCGACTGTAAGATGAGCTGATGTTGTCGATCTTCTCGCAACTTTGTAATCGACGTTAAAATGGTTTCAGAAAGGAGGATAGCCGTAGATTCTTCAATGATACTTGAGCGGATAGCCGAAGGAAGGACATGGAGGAGGTCGAAAAGCATGTTTTCTCGACGATTGTGAGGTAAGCGGTTGAAGCATTTTGTTAGAGCAAGGTCTAGTAGACGCCTCCAGGCTTCAAAGCTTCCAACTCGTGCATGGGAAACCTTGCGTCTATGATTCTCCACAGCACAACTTTCTAAGATGTATGACATCTCATCGGTTAATCTGTCGTTCTGTGCAGAGGTAGCTACAGTCCCTTGTGCATGTAAAGTCTTCCTTGCAGTTGACAAGAGGTACAACAAAGACGTCCGGTCAATAACTTCGCATCCTGATGCATCTTTCCGGACGCATGATTGCAAATTGAGTTGATTCAAATACTGTAGCTCCATGGCTTTTACAGAAAGGCTATCCGCCCAGTCAAACAACAATGATTGCAACAAGTCGATTATTCGCATCGGTGACTGGCCTAGTTCATGGAAGGTAACATATGCGTGCTCTTCCTCGTACTCGACGTCAGTGCCAAAAATGATTTCCAAAAGCTCGGAAACAGCTTTATGATAATTTTTGTTCGTAAGAATGTGAAGTTCCAAAGCGACAAGGTCAAAGATGTATGAACGCAGACGCAGGAAACTGCTAAGGGAGGGAACTGTTGTCGTAATGCGCGAACCATCACTGTAAAGAATTTGAATCGGGGGTTCCTGCAAGGTTTCGGGTGCAAATGATGGCAGTCGAGCCACTTGACGAGAGACAAAGTCTTCTCGGGTACGAAGATATCGAGTTGTAAAGTCGGATGTCCTGGGGTGGATACATAATTGATATATAACTCGATAGCAGCGCTCGGCGAGCCCCGGTGAACGACTGAACAGAGGTGTAACTGGAATTGGCTGGGTTCGGTGGTCCTTGCTTTTACCTTTCAACCTTGGCACACCGGCGTTCAAAAGCTCAAGTAAAACATGGATGCTTGTGCGACGCGCACCAAGAGCATGAGGGTCCTGGATAACATACTCTCCACCTTTACCCCCGAAAAGGAGGAAATGAGCAACATTTGGATATGGTCTGTTACTTGCTGTGTCCTGAGTAAGCAAATCTAAGGCTGCCAGGCGGATTGATTGTTCAAGGGATTCCGATGGTGCGTCAATGTCAGGTGCACCAGCGCCGGTTGTTTGTTCTGCAAATGTTTCCGCTTCTTCAACATCGTCGAGAGATTCTGATGCTAGAATTTGCGTAAAACCACTCAATATTCGGTCTGAATCACTGCTTCTCTCGATCAACGCAACTAATGTCGAAGGAGAAGTAAGTAGTGAAAGTTTGGCTACTATCTTGACCGATAGGATGACGAGTTCGGAATATGTTGCATAGGCCATATATGCCGCTAGAGCAGGAATATATTGCGGGCCAAATGAAAGAGCTTCATCTAGTCTTGTGAAGAAAGATCTCGAGTACACCTGGCCGACAATTTCTGAGCTATTGAACTCCGAGAGTAATGGAAGGAAGACATCCAAGAAGATGTCTTGAATCTCCAATACTCGATGGACGATCCTTAGTACACGAATGATGGTGTGTCGAAAATATGGTTCTTCATCAGCAAGGCCTTTTTCGAATCCTTCGAGGCCATCGACAATATAAGACAGGATACTGGCTTGGAGTGGTGTATTGGTAAGGAGTCTTTTCATGATGTCATAGCCAGGATGGATGAGTAGAGGAATGAGGGTCTCTAAATTCAACGTGGAGTCGTCTAGGCTAACAAGAGACTCCAGATTAAAGCTAGCCAAGCTTCTCTCCACAAAATTCAAACAGAGATCGTTGGTTTGCCATCGGTCAGATGAGCGAGAATATTCACGGTTAGGGATGTTGGCAAATACAGTATCCACGACGAATGATGTAAAAGGAGCGATGCCAGGCAAGCGATAAGGGTGCCCTAGATTCTCAGGGATCGTGTTTAATGGCTCTGCGCCAACGGCACGATCTTGCAGGGATATTTGTTTGGGAGTATGCATGAGTGTACCCAGTAACTTCAAAAAGGGTATAGTAGCTGGATACATGCGATGGGCTGACTCCACTTGTTCTAACTCGACTTCCACTCCTTTGCCAGTAGCTAACGACGCCAGCCCACTCGATGGACCCATTCGTACATTGATGACTTCAAATCTTTCCATTAACGTCCAGACAGCCTTGCAAATTTCAATGCCAGGAACTCCTGCTCCTGGCGAACAGAAAGCTGCTAATGTTTCAAATATAGCACCCTTTAATTCAAGCGGAATCCCCAGAGGAATTAAGGACAATAGCGTCGGAATTGCTCTGAAATGTGCATGCCCTGATATGGTTGTTCGAACAGCGACTGAGTGGGTGACTACTGTTGACAGAACTCGAAGGAATGATCGTGCGAAGAGGACATCCTTGGGGCCTATTGCAAATTGGTGTTGCGCAAGCGGAGGCGGGGCTAATTTCTGGAAATTGTGACTCACTAACTGAGTAGATGCATGTTGTGGTTGGCTTTTTGGATTGGAGGCGCCCACTGCCCAAGATTCCAAGAGTCCAAATATTGAAATCCAGGATACAGAGGGACCAGCGGTGGACGAGACGGACAAGACACTTCCCGGTAACACCTCACCACCACCTCTGGCAAGGAAATTGTAGGCGAGTTCACTGCATTGCTGACCACCGGCTAAACCGCTGAGCATGTCATACAATCCCGCCATCATAATCAAGTCGTGCGGGGATGTCGACCATACCGCCCATTGAAGGAAAGCAGGAAGGCGACCAGAAGAAGTTTCTACAGATTCCTGGTATGTTACTCGATGCGAATGTTGCGAGGGACTGGAGCCCCAGAACTGAAGTGCACTCTCTTCTGGAAGAGCCGAATAGAGTAAACCAATTAGAGTATACAACATAGCTATATCATGGCGTGGAGCAGGCCCAGAATCCTCCGATTCAAGGGGAATGGCGGAGGAAAATCTGGAAGCATTTCTACTTCGATCATTTCTGGCCAATATAAGGTCCTCTTGACGTTGCTTGATTTTGCGCAGTTCGGACGACGCATGAGTGATAAGGGATCGGACAAGGACCTCATATGTTGATAATATAACGAGTTTGAAATCGGGTGGTGGAACTTCTCGCTGATCTTGTACGTCGGGGGCAGGAACGATATCGAGTATGGAGGATGCCGTACTAACACTATGTTGTGGTTGGAGGCGGACAATAGAACGCGCAAGATAAGTGAAACTATCTCCTTGAACAGCATTCCAAATCTGGGTTTCTAGTTCTTCTGTTTTGAAGCCATCACGGTGTTCAAGAGTAGTGTCGTTATGTCTTGCTTCTGTTAGAAAGAGTGACCATCTGAGCAGTAATGCAGCTTTTACCCCAGGATCTTTCCATTTATTGGATGGTTCAAGTTTCTTCGTCATAAACGTTATGAGGGTGACCTCGGTAACATAAAATTGACGTATTGAAGATGTGGAGGGATCTACAGGGGCGAGCGCAGCATATACTGTGGCCAATATATAATCAGACATTGGATGGTTTGAGTTATTAGAGAGCCAGTCGATAATTGGCTTTAATTCTGCTGGAGAGATGAAACCCAATCCACTTATGGAGCATAGAATTATAGCCAGATATCGTCTTTCGTACTTGAGCGAGTCGTATCGCGCATTCAGAATATCAAAACCCAATGCAGGAGTACCTGCAATAATTTGAGATCATGAATAAACGAAGGCTGAGCAATGCTCACCTTGACTATTGGGGGGAACGGTGTTGCTTCCTGCATTTTTGCGAGCGGTGTCTGCCTTCCCTATTTCCACATCCAAATCTTCGATCTCCTTGAAGATTCCCCGGCTCAAAGTTGCAATGGACGTGGAGGTTCGAGTTCCTGGCAATATTTCGGTTTCTACGAACCTAGCTATTCTTTGATAATTCTCTGGTACATCACCAAGACTTGCCGCTACAGTCGCGTCCAAAAGGAATCGAAGTGAATCAACTAAATCTCTTCGTCTTTGATGATAATTGGCAACGGTGAGTTCCATGCAGCTAACAGGGCCTATGTTGGGGTTTTCTGTTGTCACTTGGTGCAATATAGACGCAAGGTAATTTTCTGAACAGTCAAGCTGTTGTGCGAGGAAGATGGCTTGTTGGGCAAAATCTGCATTCACGGCTGTCGACTTCCCATTTATTGTAGGTTTTCCTTGACAGAATTTAGTATTAGAACATAGCAAAGATGCAAGTCACTCTACCAGATTCAATTTCACGTTGCTCTTGTGCGTTCCTAGGCCCTACATCGAAAAGCTTGATGAGCCGGGATTTTTGAACCATCAACTCGTCAAAAAGTTCCTGCTCATCATTGCGAGATTCCTGGGGAGAAAGAGCCTTCAAAAGGGCTTCCCGCAGACGATGAATGGTGTTCATGGAATAGTGGCGGCCGCTTTGGAAGCCAAATGGTTGGAAGTACGGTACTTGCCAAGGTCGCGTTTCCTGAACCAAATTCAGCGCGACATGCACAGTGACATCCTTGGAAAGCAACAAGTACAAGCAATGATTTATTGTCCAATAATAACTAACAGTCACATGACCTTGTGAAGACCGACGCGTCGCACGGGTTTCCCAGGCTCAGGTTGTTGCTCCTGAAATCTGAATGTTCACCTCCAGGCCCATCGAGCCTTCTGAATCTACCCTTGATGGCGACACTAACCTTCTTGCAGAATAAAACGAAACGAAAAGTCAACTTGTTCGCGAGGAAGGGTCGGCCTTGCTTTCTATCACTTCCTGAGTCCTGGACTGAAGTCGGTGGAAGCGACGCAATAGTTATGGATGTCTTCTAAAGGTTGATTGTGCAATGCCTCCGAGCGGCGTTATCGACTTACTTCCATACACGTCTGTTTTGCGTGGGTCCGATCGGCATGGCCACAGTCCATACGCGCCTAGCTACGGATTGTTACCTCCATACGACCCCAATGCAACGCTTAAATATGTCCTCTAAACGAAATCTTCATAACGGGTATCCGTTGTCACGATATACTTGTTCTTCATCCTGTATCTTTCTTTTTCGCCTTTTCGTGGCTGGCCATTTTCTTTTTTTCTTCTTTCCGTTCCTTGTTTTTGTGGCCGTTCGCTTTTCTTTTGGCTGTTTAGGAGGGAATGCAGTGCACCCTCTGATCTTTTTCTTCCATTCTGACTTGAGGAAGGGACATAATCTCTTCTTGACAATATGTTTTATAGCATGTCTAAACGTCAGATGTGGAAACGCACTCTGTCTTTTGCTAGAATGAAGTTATTGGTGAGCTCTGTCCTCAGACCATTATCTCATTAAATTAACCGATAAACGTGTAGTACACTCGTATAACTTTGACGCGGTTCACAACCTGTTACTTTTTCTTTGCAATTATCGCCTGCATCCTGCTTTGTTCTCTGCAGGCCGTCGCGTTTGCGGATAACACTATGGCTGTTTCTGCCCTTGGTCCTTTGCTGCAAAATATGACCGTGGACGGCATCGTCGTGTTAGACAACGGATCATTGCAAACGTGCACTAGCATTCCTCGTCAACGTGGTACAAATTGCACCCTAGAGATGACTTTCGGGAGCAAACTCAATTACCGAGACTTGAACGAGGTTGATACAACGGTAAGTACCTCTCGGTCTTTTTCCTATGTAGCATATGAGTCTACTGATATCTACAGATGCATTGGCGTCGTCATAAAACTGACGAAGAAGGTCGGGACAATATTGTCCTACTTAGCAATCCGTCACCCGCGATTCCAGATGCGTGTATGCTTTCTTTGCATTGGCTTCGTGAAATGTGAGCCCTTCGATGCCAAAGTAAACATCACATTAACTACTTGTCAGTATTGAGGATGATGAACGCGAGGATGTTGTTACCCTCGTATTTCAGATCTGGCTATTCAGCCTGGCACTGGTGACAGTGAGTGTTTCACGAATTATCGAATTTTATTTAACCTAATTTCAAAGCGTTTAAACACAAGATCCTCAATGAGTCCTTGCCTCATCTTGGAGCAGCCTTTCTTGGGCATGTATTGAACACTGCTTGGGCAGGATATCGATTGCGGTCAACTTATTCTTTAACAAAACTTTATCGTGCTGCGATTGTCCCCCAGGCTTGTAGTGGACAAGATTTTCTCGGTATATGGTGGGATACTAGGATCAAACATGCTGCAAGTAGTTGGTGATGCATTGAAATGTGTTTCAACTAATTGAAATCTAGATTCCAATTATCATAATCAATATCTTTATTTTAGTGGCATTTGTCTACTTGTCCATTCAATTGTATCATGTGAGTTCGACTACCCGCGAACAGATATTTGCGACCATTCTCACTCATCTTCACTTGATTTTCTTCCTTTTTATAGATATATGCGGCACAATCTTTCAATCGAGTTGGCGCCTCTCCAGAAATACATCGAATTTACAAGGTACCTTTCATACCGTTGAAGCTGCGTTTGGCGACTGATGACAGGGACTGATCTCGGTTCATATCTTAGATTGTTCTGCTATTCTCAGTTTGCATTCAGATTTGCGCCTTCTTCGCCCTCGCGACGGCTGTGATGTGGATTGATAAAGTTTGCCATGGTTCAGTGATGCAATTGGCGAAACACTCTGAGCTATATCTTGCAGCATTCACTGTGAGCTTAGCGGTAAGCTGGGATTATTCTTTTCGTGGCTGGTACTTTGATTGACCGATGCCCGATCTAATCAGTTTCAGTTACCGTGGCTTCACTTCGTGCGTGATTTTACTTTTACAGAACAAATCAAACAAATCAAACTCTTCGCTACCTTAGGGATGGATTTGCGCCAGGCGGGAATGCAAAATAAGATTTGGCATATTCTGTGCAATGTGTGCATTCCTTCTGTCCATTTCTACTTTGATGTTCTTCAGTCCATGTGAGTGTTTTCTGTTACTTCCATCTGGCATTCCACTAATGTGATATCGATTGAATGTAGTATACCGTTATATTATTGAGACCTGGGCATTCTTTGCGACCGTGACTATAACTGCCTACATACTTACTGTGTTGAGTAGCGTCCTAGCTGTGGTATGCAAACTCAACTTCGGAAAAGGTCTTGAGCACTTCCGTGAGCCCATATCTCTTATAATCCCTTTCTTTATTTTATTTAAAGCTTATCTCCCCAACCACAGTTCGTGTGACTGATGCATTAGAAGGAGTCGACTTCACGCCGGTGTCCTTTTTCAATGGTTATGATAAAGATCCTGAGAAGGCAAACAAATTCAAATCAAGTAAACTGAACGACCCGCTGCCTAGAACAGTTACCGTGCAGCTGCCGGGTTTATCGTATCAGCCAAGCATAAGAAAGCAAAGAGGTTCTTCGATATATTCCGACTCTGATGGCAATCCCGTCATGCTTTCTTCGTCCCCACCACTTGTTTCAGAGCTAGGACCTCGCCCAGCTATGCTGCGGTCTCGATCTTTGAAAGATGCGTCTTTTTATAGCCCCATCGTTGTCGACCCACAACCGCCCGTCCCCAAGGAAAATACGATTTCGATTCCAAGTCCTTCGTACGGCACTGATATGTTAAGGAACTCAACAGAAGATCGAGCGGATGAGACTGATAATATTCAATACATTCAATTCGTAAAATCGACATCGACCGCCTCGTTCGCCCAAGGCAAACAATATAAACATGGACTCCCTACGAATCCTCGTGCTGGCGTTGCGAGAACAGGGGATGTTTAGACATATGTAGAACTATTGTACATTTAGAGTGAATACCCAACTTTACATGGATTGGAGCTCTTTCAAGCTGGACAGTGCACATATTCGGGTAACCAGAAATAATTTCAGTAATTCAAAAGTGTATAAGTATCTTTTGACGAGTCCTTTTTTCTAATACTCGGCAGGCGAATCAATCGACCATGTTGAGGGATAATCTATGAGTAATTTGACAAGTACATGAGTGTTGTACAAAGAACAAGAGACGGCGTCAGACATCAAAAGTAGTAGGTTTGAAAGGTCTATTTTCTCAGAAGGTGTCGAAAAAGGAACGGTCAGCTCTGCCCGACTTGGAATCGCGCATTATTGATTGTCCATTCTCAGCATTGGGCAGATTTGAGACGAAGTACATTGGAGTGGATTTCAACATATCGCTGGCATCGTCGAAGTCTTGCGGATCTTTAGCATCGATGGATAAATGTCCTACATTGTCGGCCTTGGTCGTGAAAGCATCTGGAGAAAAGTTGAGCGATGCTAAAGTCTCCTCAGCATGAACTGTATATGAATCAAGCAAGTCTTGGTCAGGTGTAAGTGACACATAGAGATTGCAAATGCCTACGATATTGTGCTAGTCCCTTGCCAAAGTTAATGCGGCATACGACACCAAGAATCATGCTCGATATGAGTAAAATGAAGGAGGCTACGGTAAAGCAACCAAGGTACGGCCATTGATCGAAGCTCCTACACATGAACATTTAGTCAGAAGGTAGAAGATAGGTGTGTATAATTTAACGAACCATCGATAAACAATAGAGTAGAACATCAATGCCCAACCGGTGATGATCGCAAAACCAATGGCTAGGAATATCACCATGATTTTCTTCATTTCTCTGCGGATCGAATACCATCCCTGGAGAGCAAGAAGGATTGTGAGCAGGGTTGATTAACAACGAAGATATTCACGGCTCTAGACTACGTACCATTGCAATCCAAGGCACCAGGAGCTGATGAAAAATTCCCGTCGATGATGAGCTAAATGATGCATTGCAAAGAGGTGTGACTTACAATCGTTGACGAGATAAACAATGCCTGATATAGTTTGGTATGGGCTGAAATCCGTGCAATGGCCGTGTTTATCAGGACGTCAATCCAGAGACCTCCGCTAGTGACTAGAACAAAGGCTTCTAATTGCAAACAGGCAAGCACGGCCATGAAGAACTTGGACATATCAGTAATGTGAAACGCTTAACAGGGATGGGTGAATCACTTTGTGAATTCTCATGACATGCTCAGGGGCACCGACGCATTTGAATGACTGCTCGCTGAAGATCTATTTGTCATTGGAAGAGTTAGCGTTTCTTGTAAACGTTCATAGAGGCAAGCGCCGCACCTTGAGGAGCGTAAACGACAAATACGAAAAGAAGATTAGAGCAGTGCAACTCAGAACCAAATCTGCTATCTAGAAAACACTTTTAAGTTCTTCCTATCAAAGTCGAATTTCACTGGCGTTTCTTACTTCGAAGCCCTGGCGTCTTGCCCAATATTGCGAGAAAAGGTCCATCGAGCAGGGAGTACCGGGGTCGGCGATTAACTGTTCGAGATTTCCTCGGTAAAGCGGGTCTCTAACTATGGCATAGATGGCCCAACCGGCAGAAATCGTGCGCGTCATGAGGACAGTCAATCTGGTTGTTGGTTATCATTGAGAACAAGATGATAATTGGAAAGAGGAATAACGGACATGTGAGGAACCGATCCGTTCAAGATCGCTAAGAACGAGATCACAAGGAGGTAGAATTGGAGGCATATCCAGCTAATATCTTCTCTCTTCATGTTCTGGAGACTGACAAAAGATTTTAAACATAACAAGAAAGATGAAAGGCTGACAACCTACAGTTGTGTAGGGTAAACTAAAATTTGGAGACATTGTTCGCTCAGTGTTACAGCCTCCATCCCTGGTGAGTTGATGACAACAGCCTCGACATTGGAAGAATTGGAAGCGAACTGTCTGTCAATTTCTACGCCATTTACCCAGCTCTGAACGTTTACGACCTGCTATAGCGAAAATTCCAATAAGTCACCGTACACTTTCGTTATGACAAGAAGTTGTGATACCTGATTTGAATTCCCACCTGGACTGATGGCCTTGGATTCAAAGAGGGTAAAGCAAGGATAGATCTTCTGTCCATGAGGAATATCATTGCACATTCTCAGAATCAGATTGTGACTTGACCCTTCGAGGTAAGTCATGTTTATTGCAGGAATATCACCACCGGAGACGATCCCAGAAACCAGAGCATTATATTCGAAATCGATCGTATAGAGAAACGACTGGATAATTCCTTGTGCGAAGCAATAAAGAAAGCTGAAGACGAAGAAGGCTGTGGTGAAGCGATTCAAGGTGATCCGGGCATACTATAACTTGAATTAGATGATATAGAGCTAATAAATATGAAAACGCACGGCTGCTGCTGCTTTGGACCTGAGCCAGCGCTTTGAAAAGAAGGAAGAGAACATGACAGAGCGATCAAGTCAAGATAATATCCAGCTCAGCGAGAGGGGAGCGCGGAGTATAACGGCCCTGCCGAAGAGAGAAGGAAAGCGAAAAGAAAAGAAAAAAGAAAGGAAAGGAACGGAAAGGTCGAGGAAGTTGGTGGCAGACAACCAAGATGCCAGACATCCTTCAGAGCCTGTACTTTGGGCGTCGTTGATTCTCAGGTTCATAATAGAATGTTCGGCAGAGAACATCAGTTCGCAACAAGTTGTCGACAAATCCACTACGCTCGTTGCTAGGCAATCTCTCGGCAAACTCCGGCCCGATTGATGTCATTCCACTTTTTTACCCCTTCTTCAATCTTTATCAATGCTCATCCGTCTCGTCAGACCCCGTCCTCCTGTCTTTACAAGGCTCCTAAATACCTCCAAACCTCTTAAAAATGTGACTGCAGATGATCACAGAGCTATCGTAACTGAAAATAAAGATATCTCGTCGATGGACCAACTATTAAAGGTGGTCAGTAAGTCTTACCCGATTACGCCATAAAACATACAAAGTTCCCAATTCATGTTTTTTTTCTGTGAAGGAGACAAAGCGGATCCTACTTTACATAAGTATGCGTTGCCGTGACTATGCCTTCTATCTTGCAAGGCACTGATTGCTTGTGAACACCCCAGTGCTATGCCAATGAGAGCTTCTTCTTTGTGGTCTGAAGCACTCTTAAACGCGTCCACAAAGGACGAGCAACAAACCGGTAATGAGGAGAATAAGAGTCACACCAAGTTTTCTCTCGTCCCTCGTAACATGCACGATTCGTATTGTGAAGTTGTGCTTCCCTTCAGCTCGTCTTCTCAGTTATTAGAAAACTACACAAACGCGTCCGGAGGTATTCGCACTGGAAAGTATGTTTGTCCCAGAGGATTTACAGTTTGCCGTGGAAATTTTAGCGATTGACCCATTTAGATTAATGGAACACCTCGATTCGTTGGCTGGTTCAATTGCCTATAAACATATGCTCGGTCCTGGAGTACAGAGCCTTGGGCGTATACAAGATCATGGATTCTATATCGTTACCGCTTCTGTTGATCGGTATGTTTTGCCCATCTATGGAGACGTAGTTTTTTCTAATCAATTACTACTCAGCCTTGACATGCTGGCAGCTTTAAATCCTACAAGAGACCTGAGGTTAAGCGGCCAAGTGATCTATACTGGAAGAAGCTCCATGGAGGTCGCCGTAAAAATGGAATCGACAGGCAATGACCTTCCAGATGAGACTGTCATGATAGGTGTGTTCCAGTGTATCAAATGCTCGAATGTCAACTAATTTGGGAACATTAGGACGGTTCTCGATGGTATGCAGAAACGCGACTACAAACCGTGCTCGAGAGGTCAACCCTTTGACTATCTCTACCCCAGAGGAGCGCAGTTTATACTCGCTTGGAGAACGTAGTTATCTCCCTTTATCCCTCTTTTTCGCGAAAATTCTAATATGATCACTTTCTAGAAATGAAACAGAGAAGGCAATCCAACGCGCTTAAATCCTTGTCTCGAGTGCCCCCAAGCTCTGGTGAAGCGGCCTACCTGCACTCGTTCTATTTAAAACACGGACAGGGGCAAGCAGAGGGTACTGACCGCGGTTCTGATCATGTCTGGATGGGAGACACAATCCTCGAAAAGTGTCTATTGATGTTCCCGCAAGAACGAAAGTGCGTCGGCTTGACTCGGTGCTCTTTGGTTGATAACTCTGACATCGATTTTGATGATGGATAAAGCATACATCAGAAAATTTTCGGAGGCTACCTGATGCGATTGGCTTACGAGGTAAATATCATGTTCTATTAACAGTGTTGAGTTTGTCATTATTAACCCGTGTACCGTGTCTGATAGCTTGGCTTTGCGAATGCGAGTATGTTCACCCGAGGCCATGTTCGATTCCTGTCGTTAGACGGCATATCATTCTCTAAGCCAGTACCTATTGGATCAATCTTGCGCCTCCGTTCCCAAATTCTATACACCACTTCGTCATTAGAGTATCCGGTCTTAGTGGTGCGCCCACTGCAGCTGCTACATCTATACCACTAGATCACTCAATATTGTCTTTTTTCTACAGCATGCAGGCGTGAAGGCAAACGTTGTGGACGTCAAAACTGGCAGAGAGGAGACCACCAATGACTTCCGATTTACCTGGTGCCAGGAGGTAGATAAAGTCAGCTCGGAAATCCGTCACGTCGTTCCCAAAACCTATAAAGGTATGTCATTTCCCACATTGAACGGAAGGCGTTTGCATGTTTGTCATACGACCACTCATCACGTTTCCTGATTTCAGAGGCGATGCTTTGGTTGGAAGGCAAAAGAGCACTGGAACTTGGAGCAGAGATCAGAGGGCTGCGCACATGATGGAATTAACTCTGCTTGATTCAAGTACTATGATGACGGGAATGTAGGAAAAGGATCTTATTAACAGTACCATTTATCCGTATTTAAATTCAATATAATGTAAGTCCAATGGAGGGAATCGAAGACAATTTATGCAATTGAACAAAGAGCCAGAGGTAGACCCGTGGGTCGATTAAAGGATGGAAAATAAATAAAATGATTTCCATGTCGTTTATCATGTCGTTTCGTGTCATCAAGAAGTCGTGAATAAAGATAACAGGAAAAAGTTCGCAACCTTACTTTCTCGCAGGACTCGAGGACTTGGCCTTTAGTTGCTCATTGGCTTGTGATGCGTTTTGCCTAACTTTGGATAATGGGGAGACAGCATTCAACGCATCGACTGAGCGATTTAATCCATTGGGAAGAACACCGCAATTACGGGGTGCAAAATCTCCGCACTTTACGTGCGTTCTAGATGGGGTGATAAAGGTCTTTGGTCATTATACAATCACGATCATAGTAAAAGAAATATTCACCTCAGTCCACAGTCATCACATTGAAGTACAGACTTCCATCCGAGCCTTTTGTGGCATAAATCGCACTTCTCAACCAAGAGTGCACTTGAGAAAAGAATTTCCAGGGGATTCCAGCTACCTGTCTCTGGCACGCTAGTACTTGGTGACATTGATCCGCTATTTCTTTTCTGCTTCGCGCCAGGTTTCAGTAATGTGAATCGATGAACCAGGGGTGCGACGTAATTGCCACGGAGAGATTCAAGGGTCGAGCCGCCTTCAGTAGCGTAGGCGCTGGAAATTATCGATGACGACGTTGCGGTATGGTATGTATCCAATGTCGCGATAGACATGATAGAGGATGTCCCAAGAGGATCAACTGGGACTGGTGCAGTCCCATTAATAACAGAGGGACCTTGTGGAGAAGGAGAAGCGGAAATGGGCGTGCCAGGTAAGACGTGATTGACAGATGAATTGGGGTCAGGAGAAGGTCGTATCGTCAGGATGGACGAAAGGGATGGCGGGAGCGAGCTCGTAGAATGTTGTGGTTTGATTACCGATGTACTGTATTCTGATCCTGACTGATCGCCAGAGCGGCGGAGTAACGGCTCTCTACTGCCTGTATACAACGTTAATATGTATATATATATACTAAAAAAAAGGTCAAAAATATACGCACTCAAAGAAGAATCACCCCAAGGAACTTTCAATCCGACGCTAGAGAGATTCTTGATTATCTCCTCTGGTAAGTCTTCATCACTTTCATCATCAGAGCTGGTAATAGTCTTGATGTCCTTGCCAACTCCCATACCGAAGCTAGGTATTCGAGGGCCAGCAGCTGGGCGCTTACCACCTGTCATGAATCTGACACTACCAAGATGCATATCATCCCCCTCTCCCGGACGCAAAAGTACTTCGGCTTCAATAGCCCGCAGTCGATCAAGAATAGTACGAGTCGTGGGTCTGAGAGTAGGATTTGTATTGAGGCAGTCAATACAGAGCTGATAGTAGTCTTCCGGACAACCAGGGCTCATGAGTTTCTTTACTTCTTCAGCGTCTATTCCGAAGGTAGGAGCTGTTCGCTTGAAGTGATTATCGTCTGCTAATTGCCGTGATCCTATTTCACAGAGGATGATTCCCAGAGAAAAAATATCTGTAGGAAGGTCAAATTCATCTCCAAGTAGAATTTCAGGAGACATGTAGGAGTCCGTTCCACAAAATGTAAGACGTTTAGATTCTTCCTCGTTTCGCGCTGCGATACGGGCAAATCCGAAGTCCGTGATTTTTAGGCGTCCATTTGATGTGACGAGAAGATTTTCACCCTTGAGGTCTCTGTGGATACACTTGCGTGCGTGCAAGTAAGCCAATGCACGCGCAACATCTGTAGCAAAAGAAAGGCGAAGCTTCCATGGGAAGGGTTTGAGTGTGTCATGGATGTACAGTCGAACGTTCCCGTTCTCTATGAATTCTGAAATGATGAAGATTCGGCTGTCTGGCGGTGGGGCGCGACTGAGTCCAATAAACAGACAAATATTCGGATGACGGCACTCTTTCATCAGACGCCATTCTCGCTCAAAATATTTGGCCACATCGTATTCAGTAGAAGGAAGGACTTCCTTAATGGCGACGTCAATTCCGAGATAAGATCCTATGCATATACGTGAGTTCACTTAGCGGGGTAGCATACATGAGTGAGAAACAGCCGTTACGAACCTTTGTAAACGTTACCAAATGATCCTGATCCAAGCTTCTTCCAATTACCCTTGATGTCCTTTGAGACGCAACGGTTAGTAAATGTCGTATGATGATGACTCAAGACCGATCTCCGTGCGACGCGTACGCAATCTGCATTCTGGGGGAGCAGCAGGGCGAGATGAACGTACCTCATAAGGAATCACATCAAATGCGTCTGAGTGCATGGTCGCCAAATATCAACTGAAAGGCGGGGATTTGGGTCAATCCTTCAGGGAGAACGTTTGTGCGCTGTGTGACCACTCGCATCAGCTGTGGAATCCGCGGGATGTGAAGCTCCAGATAGAATACATACAGAGGTGTTTCGGGATTAAGGACTGCAGATGTGGTCCGATAAAGAAAAGATCGGTCAAATTGCATGCAACATTGGACTTGAATAGAGCGGGAGGAAAGGAAGAAGGGAAAGGAGAAGGGGAGAGAGATAGGAGATGCTGCTGACTAAGCTGGTGTCATTCATCACTGACACTCTTGGGCTCTGGTACTACCAGCTCTCATTGTCAATTAAGACATCATGTACGCGTTGTTGGGAGTGACCTGAGAAGATACATATCCAGTATTTTACAAGCATGGTGCATCATGCAACAAGAAATCGACTGCATAAGATGCTGAGACTAGAGATAGGCGCATCAAGCGGGTTTGGCGTTGAATATGGAATAGATAGAGGAAGCTGGAGACTTGCAGGAATAAGAGGATCTACTTTGTCCTGCTCATCTAAGGAGAGCGACACTTCATGCCATGGCTTGAACACGTGGATTTCTTGTCCTTCACGGATTTGTCCAAGAGAGCCTGGAACTATGCTGCCTGAGAGACTCGGAAGTGTAAAGACCAGTCGATAGAGTTCATGAGATTTGTATATGGGGTGGGTTGTGCCATGCGGAAGGCGAATCTGGCACAGGGCAATGTAAGGAGAAGTAAATGACGTTGGTGAGTACAGAATTTTGATTATTGAGGCACAAAAGTCAGCAGAAGCCAGGTTATTAGGATTGTGTTGCAATTCTTTTCTCCACAGTAAGAAATCGGTGAAGGAGCGATCAATATACGCAGTTGCCCGAGCTGCCAGTCCACCACTAGAAATCAAAGTTAGCGGTTGAAATGACTGGATTTGTGAATAAACACACCGCGCAAGTTTGGGTTTATTACTTTTGTGCTTCTTTCGTGGACTTAAATCCAAGCCATGTCCAATTTCCAAAGATGAATTGAGTGAAGCAAAAACATCCGAGTGTTTGTCCCGCAGAAGAGCTAAAGTCACTTCTTCTGCCACATTTTCAGATGAGCCGTCGTTCAACATCCCTAGAGTCAGTGAGGATATAGGACGAGTATTTGACTCTTTCTTCGGCTTGTCAGGTCCAGAATTCAGATTGAGCGCGACAGGGAGTCCCAGAATGGCCATCTTCTTTGAAGGTGGCTTTCCATTAGGAATTTTGTGAGAAACCTTCAAGATTGAAGTGGTGCGCATGATTGAAGTAGATGTGGGCATCACACTCGGTGGAATAGGCACGGGTCGGAGGCGTGCATCTGTCTTGAATTTCATAAATTTGTCTACCGGGACTACTATATCGTTTATCTTCGCCAGAGGCAGCGCGTTGTTGATCTTACGTGGTCCATCTCCAGCATGTGTTCGTTGCAATTCATATTCTCTAGCTGCAGCACTCTTCTTGACTGGTCCTATACCATTTGGCTTTCCATTCGAGGCACGGAGGTCTTCGTCGAAAGCAGAAACAAAATGCCCTGCAGAGGTCTTGCTGACAGGTTTGGAGTGCTTTGTCACTGAAAACCCGTCTGGAAGGGGCATTTCCACCCGACGACGCTTTGCTGGACGATGACTTTCTGCGTGGTCCATGATGGAGTGAAATAAAGAGGGAAAAATGGGATTAATGAAACACGTATTTGAATGATCTTATCTGATAAATAATTCAACACCTGTACTCATGATGTCGCACGTGGCGTTGGACTCTACACAGCCTCTATTCACCGCTCATGTATCAGAGTTTGAGCGTACGACCGTAATACTTCTCTTCCTCGACTCAACCTACAGTCTGCTTATAAACGAGTCTTTAAAAGGACTCATATACACTTTCTGTTATGAAAAAGTTCTTTGGACATAAACCAAAGAATGGCAAAAATGCTTCTGGTTCTCGCGACTTTACAGAGGTACTTATCTTCCATCTCCTCTGGTTTACATCTCATTTGCATTTCATCCTATTAACACGCTCTCAGGAAACTCTAAAGGCGCCTATACCGACCCCGCTGTATCAGAAGCTTGCAACGCATGGCAACCATATCCAGGGTGACCCCACCCCACCCCAATTCCAACAACCTGCTCAGCCCTCTATGGACGAGGAACGCTGGGAAGTCGTCGCTCCTCAGAACGAAAGCACATATCTACCAAATCCACACCCTCACCCAACTATCAAGGGTCCATCGCGTACATCTTCCTTCGGTTCATTGCCACCAAATGCCCCGACCCCGCTGGCGAGTCCGCTACCACCACGATCTGTGTCCCCGATGAGTTCGGTTACGAACGTGTCAACATCAAACAAGCTGATTCGACACCATGCTCGTGAAAGAGAAGCACAATTGCAGGCAACGAATGCACGCAAGAAAGTGCAAACTTCGGCACCTGTTGCGATGGGTATATTGCGCGCGCTAGATCCCCCGCGGTCAGAAGCAGCCGCTATCATACGGTCTAGGTCCGACTCTGAAGAACGGCGCACAGTATCGGATAATGGATATCGGGACAATCGAGAGAGAGATCATCCTGAAAAGAAGGAGAAGCGAAGTTTCTGGGGCGGGAAGGAAAAAGAGAAGGAACGGGAACGAGAGAAGGAAAGAGAGAGAGAACAACAACTACAATCTAGGGATAGAGAGAGGTTGCACGAGACAGAAAGAGGGAGAGAATTGAGAAGAGACGATGACAGTCAGGCTGAACTAACTAGAATGATTGGTGAGTCTGGTATTTTATTTCTGGATTTTTTTGTATGACGCATCCTGTTTAGGATATCTCACTGCCACCGCGTCGGAGGATTGGACCCTTGTTCTTGAAGTGTGCGATCGAGCGTCTGCGAGTGAGTCAAACGCGAAAGAAGCTGTTAGAGCTTTGAGACGGGAATTCAAGTACGATACTCCTTTTGAATCTAGTGTCGGACGAGTTTGTTAATTGTATGTTTAACAGGTACGGAGAACCGCCTGCTCAACTTTCTGCTGCGAGAGTACGTCAAATCAGATATATACACAAATTAAGTATCAATAAACTAAGTGCACTTCTAACAGCTATGGGCTATCATGCTTCGGAATTCGTCTGATATGTTCATATCTCAATCAACTTCACGTAAATTTTTGGATACCCTGGAAGATTTACTTTCTTCATCAAGAACATCGCCTGTTGTTCGAGAACGTCTGCTAGAAATTGTCGCTGCCGCTGCATATGCGAGCGGTAATAGTAAGTCTTTCATAATGTTTTATGTCTTATTATATGTAATCTTTGCTCCATCAGAGAAAGGTCATGATAGGGAAGGGTTTAAAGGACTTTGGAAACGTGTTAAACCATATGATAAACCAGATGAAGTGCGATCGACTTGATTTTTCTTTCTTCCTCCGCAATTGATGAATTTCTAGGGCGTCCCCTTTGATACCGACGATGCCATGTTTAATCCTCCAACAGCTACAGGTCGAGTATCAGGCTACGATATACCTGTTGTGTCTTATCAGGAGCCTAGCCCTCTACCACTTGATTCAGCTCCACTCACGCCTACACCCGTTCGTGCTTTTCCTCGTTTAATCTTAATTGTAAAGTCCTGATTCGTTTCAGAATCCCATTAAGAAGCGTAAATCCCCCACTCGAAATCGCATTATACCTTTGGATGAAGATATGCGCAGGCTGTTCCAAGAATGCAAGATTGGACAAGGCAATGCTTCATTACTCTCGCAAGCCCTTATCTCAGCAAAACCGGAAGATCTAAAAAAGCAAGATATCATCAAGGTATGTTTTGATTTGTATCGTACCTAGGAGTATACCAATTAATGTTTGACTAGGAGTTTTACGTAAAATGCAGGGCTTCCCAAGAACTGATCTTTGCTCAGATTCCTTGGGCTTCTGCTGGTGCGGAGCGATCGATAGAGAATAGGAAGACTCATTCGCGTAAGCGTACTATTTCGAACGACATAAACCTCGTCGTTCACGACGCCGCGGAATCTGAGAATACCACGATGGAAGAAAAACTTTTGGCTGCTTTATTAGCTGCCAATGCAGAATTGATGGAAGCCCTGAAACAATATGATGATTTGGAAAGAGTAGCGATGGAGCGCAAGGCGGAAAGTCGCAGCCGTAAAGAAACCCGCATGGATCCGAAGGTGTGTTCATATTAAATATTTACGGAAGTCTAGTGCTCATCGGTGGAGTAGCAAAGTGAACAATTGGACGCGGGATTATTGTCAGACGTTCGCGTTGGTGGTTCTTCTTCAAGAAGCCCCTCTCCTTCGTCGCAATCTTCTTCTCCTCGCCACCCCCTTGCCGTGCATCAGCGCCCGTATCATCTGAATTTATCAGAATCGGAGTCTGATGTTGACCCAACTATGCTTGGACAGAACTTGGCACCTCCTCCAGCTGCACCTCACGGCCCGCGATCCCCAGCTCAAATGTCGACTCATTCGAGGACACCTTCTCCGGGAACTCCAAACCTCGAACCCCATATGAATGGGGATGACGATATCCACGATTCTCTTTCTCTCTACGGCTCCGATGATGATCATTACTTACCTAAGCCAAGCGCAAAGGCCCTTGGAAAGCGGAAAGTGGTCGAAGCAGAAGAACCGCCGAACAGTAAGTCGATGGATTTATCTTTATATGATCATTTTTAATAAATATTATATAGCGCCATTGGAAGGAGATTCCATGTATTTCAGCAGAGATCAACCTTTCGCGTCAGGGCATGATCCAGAAGATGAGGAAGATAGAGCTCAATATCATCATCCTCCTGTAAAGTTTGTTTATGATGCAGTAGAGGAAAGGACACGGCAATGGCAAGCAGGACTTGGATTAATAACTACTAATGGAACACACTAACATCAATTATGATATACTAATCTATAAATTCATTGTGACACTACAATTATTGGCATCAAGAGTAATATACCCTCTATAGCTTATTTTGTACAATATATATTTGCTTACTTTTGAGTTATGAGTTGGTAAATCACTGCCACTCTCAGTAATAACGGTCCTTTTTTTGGCACAGACAACAAGCTCTGTGGTGTTTGTAATAGGGCTGTAACCCATACCATATTACTGTTACAGTATCAGGAAGATGACACACTGCTAGACTGTATATATGATAGAAAGTATGTGGACCGTTAGTAGACAAAACAAGTACAATTTTTAAGGACCACACTGTTACGTGCGTGGCATTTGCCTTGTCCGAGACTGTTTCTCGGATAAGATGTTTTTGGTCAGTTTGGTTGTTTTGAGATTTTGTGTATACTAAATTAAAGTAAAAAACTCCGTGTCACTTAGTTTCGGATCCAGACATTGTGATTGCCAGTAATATACCTCTCCCTCAAAGTTTATTGTACCTTATTGATATTTGATGGAAAACAGTAGAGTACAACATTGGGTTCCACTGGTCCCTAATGTGTGTTATTAGAAGTTACTGTACCATTTCGGTCAATTTGTTGGTAATGTGTAACAGTCGATCAAGATGTGTCGAACTGTAACGGATGTAACAGTCAAAGCCGTCTTGCGCTGAACCTTAAAAATAGACTTTTTGGCTCATATTTAAGCCAGAAAGCTGTTGAAAAGGGGTGTTGTAATGCAAAATTTTTGGATTGATTGAAATGGTACAGTAATAGTATACTGTACTACAATAAATACCAATGTGTACCAATGCCTACCATCATATCCTAATGTAACCACCATTGGCTGTCAGCAGTAGACACTCGTAGCCAATGTATACCATGGTCCATCAGCAGTTACTAATACAGCATGACTTCTGCTGGTACTCATTGGTATACACTGTAATGTACAGTGAGGGACAAAACTGTTCAAATGTTTTTTGAATTTGGACGGTTACTTGAATAACTCAGGACTGGCTGATTCAAACTGGTTGATATTTTCAACCAAGGTAGATTAGGATGTGATAAACAAGGTACAATTTGTTTCATTAGATAATATTATTTTAGTCCCACGCTATCAATATTCTACTGATACAAGTACATTTGAACAGTTTTATCTCTTCCATATATTAAGCATGTGGCTTTGTTTAATCAAACCAAATAGCTACAAATAAAATCATGTGACTGGCTTCAAATATGTATATGTACTCTGTGCACAAACTGTGACTATCTCCCACATCAAATACTCTCTCAGGCCCTCATGCGATCACTTACTTCTGCTCAATACAACTGTGTTCTTGAACTCCTTGACAAAGAACTTTCTGGACATGCTTCTCCACCATCACTGGTATAAGTATTGGTTCTATATCTGCTATACACTCCAAACATTGATCATCACTTTTTAAAGCTACTGGTGGCCGTCCATGTAAGCTTTCTCCTACTGATACCCAATATGCTATTTGTCTTATCACTTCTCAAAAGGCTGACAATGCTACTAATGCCACCAAAACCTTACAATACATGACCAACACATCCTTCACTGTAAAGACAGTATGCAGAGCACTTTGTGGAGTTGCCATGAAGGCTGTAACAAAGCAAAAACCACTATTTCTCTCATGATAGGCTGGTCTAGGGAACAGTCAAGTTTGGAGGAGTTTCTCTGATGTTTTGGGGCTGTATGTTTTGGGAGGGGGTTGGATATGGGACCAAGATTGATGGGAGGATGGATGCTAACATTTTTGTTAGCATTCTGGAGGATGAACTTCAATAAAGCCTTGAATATTACAACAAAAAGCCAGAAGACGTCCTTTTTCAGCAAGACAATGACCCCAAACACAAGAGCAAAAAGGCCCAGAAGTGGCTCCAAAAGAGTGGATTACAACTTATGGAGTGGTTCCCTCAATTAGCTGACCTAAATCTAATTGAACACCTTTGGTATCACCTCAAAACCAGACTTGGAGACTATGAAAGGCCGCCTTCTGGAATTGCAGAGCTATAGGAGAGGGCACAAAAGGAATGGAATGATATTCCAGCTTCTGTTTGTCAAAGTCTAGTGGAGAGTGTGTGTAGAAGAATTCAGGCTATGTTACAGGCCAAGGGAGGTTATATCAAGTAGTAAAAAGCTAAAATACTATATTATAATATGGAAGGGACAAAACCATTCAAATGTACTTGTACCAGTAGAATATTAATAGCATGGGACTAAAATAATATTATGTAATAAAACAAATTGTACTATGTTTATCACATTTTAGTCTACCTTGGTTAAAAATTTCAACCAGTTTGAATCAGCCAGTCCTGAGTTATTCAAGTAATCGTCCAAATTCAAAAAACATTTGAACAGTTTTGTCCCTCACTGTATGTAGGCCATACACATTCATCACTCTGAAATGTAGGCGCTCCTCTGGTACCCTCATGTGTAGGAGGTGTGTATGCACTGGAACCTGCTAACTTCTGTCCACTTGTTTCAGTAAGTTAGTTTTTTTCCTTTTCTTGGTTGGAGGTGTGGGCACTTCATCCTCGTATGAATCAAAGTAGGCATAAAGGCCCTCTTTGACATTGAAAGGCAAGTTCTTGTTCGTACCACGGACCATTAGGACACATATTTTATTGATGTTACTGTGCATACTCATGACCAAAAAAAGTAACCGGACACACGTGACTGATGCGTCACTGGGCACGTCTTCCTCATTCTCGTTTTAGGTATAACTAATGAACCATTGCTCATTAAAATT
>Ga0247779_1000507_pt1 | contig 24278 bp, 21 predicted proteins | sample UWRJL221509R5_FD_179925 | JGI IMG/M metagenome (GOLD analysis project Ga0247779, IMG submission 179925) | Plant litter microbial communities from Arlington Agricultural Research Station in Wisconsin, United States - UWRJ-L221-509R-5 | ecosystem: Environmental > Terrestrial > Plant litter >... | reverse complement strand
TCTTTTACTCAGGGTGAACTCCTTTCATTTCACTAGGAAGGGCGTCGCTTCGTGACGCACCCAAGATCGCCAAGATTTCCAAGATCGCCAAGACCTCGGAGCGACCGGACCAAGGCGGTATCAAACCGAAGAGCTCGATGAATTTGGGGGTTAGCTCTGTGCGCTTTTGCTCGCGATCTCAACGACTCTCGATTTCAACGATCTCGATTTCACGACTCGCGATTTCAACGACCAAAACGGCAGCGCCCTCGCACGAGGACTCGAGTTCGAATTCAAACTCGAGTTTGGCGAACTAGGGCGGGCCAGGTCGTAAAAAATGCTCAACTCCACCTGCTCGGCGAACCCCCCAAATGTGAGAAATCGAGTTCGAATTCAAACTCGAGTTTCGGCGAGCTAGGGCGGGCCAGGTCGTAAAAAATGCTCAACTCGACGTGCTCGGCGAACCCCCAAAACGGTCTGAGCTCTTGACTCGGTTCATTGGGCGCTCGTGGGCCGCCGTACGGACTTGGCGATCTTGGAAATCTTGGCGATCTTGGCGGCCTTCAGGGAGCCGTACAAGAGTGCGGCCTTCAGGGAGCCGTACAAGCGTGGGCAGGCGCGGCCGCTGTATCGCGGTGCGCATAACCGGGGTGCCCGCAGCGTCGAGTCTCACGCGCAGCGCGCCCGTTGCTGCGTGGGCCCCCAGACCCAAGAGCTAGCCCTGAGGTTTGCGGCCGAGCAGTTTCTCCGCCAAGTGGCCACCGAGCTCGCTGGTCATGAGTCGCTCGACCGCGGCTTCTTTTTCTTCGCGCTCGCCCGGGGCGTATTGAAATTCGATGCCCATGCCGCAGGGGTTTGCCTTGGTCGCTTCTTCGGCGGGCGTGGTCCAGATCACTTTTCCGCGCAGGCGCACGGGTTCGACCATGTGGGGTACGCCGAGCGCGAACACGAAGTCGGTGCCGACAGGGAGCGGCTTATCGGTGGCGATGAAGGTGCCGCCCCGTGAGATGTTCTTGGTGTAGTCCGCGAAGAACGTGTTGAGCCGCTTGTATTCTACCTTCAGCTCGATTGGCGCTCGGTAGCCCGATCGCCGGTCGTCCTTTTCGCCTGAGCTCATTTTGATCGGGAGGGTAGTATATTCTGGGGGTTCGAGGCCAAGGGCGGCGCAAACGGGGGAAAACTCCGGGCGAAAATGCTACACCCGGCGGGTGCGCGACCCCTATGAGGTGCTCGGTGTTGGCCGAGAGGCTTCCGAAGCCGAGATCAAAACGGCATTCCGCCGCTTGGCCGCGATCCACCATCCGGACAAGAATCCGGGGGATCCGGACGCCGGCGTGCGCTTCAAGGAGGCGAACCTCGCGCATCAGATCCTGAGTGACAAGGACAAGCGAGCCGCCTTCGACCGCTACGGCGAAGCCGCGTTCCGTCCCGGTGGGGGAGCCCCCGGGGGCATCGATTTCGGCGACATGGCCGGCTTCGAAGATCTGTTTGGCGATCTGCTGGGTGCGTTCGGTATCCGCACGGGTGATCGGGGTGACATCCGCAAGGGGCTGGAGCTGAGCTTCGAAGAAGCAGCCCTCGGCTGTGAGCGTGAAGTGACGTACGAGCGGCTCGATACCTGCCAAGGTTGCGCGGGGCGCGGGGCGGAGCCAGGCACGCGCGTCGAGACGTGTACGGCCTGCAGCGGTCGCGGCAAGGTGCGCTTTCAGCAAGCGCTGTTTCCAATCGCGGTCGAGCGGCCCTGCTCGCGCTGCCGCGGCACGGGCCAAATGGTGCTCACGCCCTGCCGGATCTGCAGCGGCAAGGGCCTGGCAAAAAGCGAGCGCACCCTGGCCGTCGAAATCCCCGCGGGCATCGAGGACGGCGCCACGCGCACCGTCAACCAAGCGGGCAATCGTGTGCGCGTCGACAAGCCGCCGGGCAGCCTGGAGCTGGTGATTCAAGTCGGCACTCATCCGTTCTTTCGCCGCGTGGGCGAGGACGTGGTGTGCAAGGTCCCGATCAGCTTCGCGCAAGCCGCGCTGGGCGGTGAGATCGACGTGCCCAGCCTGGCGGGCAAGCTCAAATTGCGCGTGCCGCCTTCGACTCAATCGGGCGCCGTGCTGCGCGTGCGCGGCAAAGGCTTCCCGTACCGTATGCGTACCGGTCGCGGTGATCAACTGGTCGAGGTCTCGGTCGAAGTCCCGTCGCAGCTGAGCGATCGCGCACGCCAGTTGATCGAAGAGCTGGGCCGCGAGCTGGGCGAGGACGTGCAACCGCAGCAGCACAGCTTCCTGGAAAAGCTGCGGGGGCTCTTTGACTGAAAGGCTGCGACCGAACATGCGCGCGGTGACCTTCGACTTCGGGCAGACGTTGGCCGAGCTGGATCATGATTTCTTGATGCAGCGGGTCCACGGCTTTGGCGCAGAGCTCGATCCCGTCGCCTCGCACGCGGCGACGGTGAGCGCCTGGCACGCTTACGGCGCGGCCAAGTCGCTCGGTCATGCACGCGCCTGGCAAGCCATGATGATCGAAATCCTGCGCGGCGGTGGCGTGCGTAAAATCCGCGCAGCTGCGGCCGATCCGGCGTACGCCGAAAAGATCGCGCAGCTGTTGTGGGACGCGCAGCCCACGCACAACCTGTGGCGAAAGCCGATCGCGGGCATGTTCGAGCTGGCCGCTGAGCTTTGCGCAGAGCAGCTGAAAGTGGGCATCATCTCCAACTCGGAGGGGCACTTGGCCGAATTGGTCGAGGAGCTCGGTTACCGCGCCCTTTTCCCCGTGATCATCGACTCGGGCCGTGTCGGCGTGGACAAGCCCGACCCGCGGATCTTCGAGCTGGCGGCACAGGCGCTGGCCGTGCCGCTGGCAGAGATCGTGCACGTCGGGGACGCCTGGGAAGCGGACGTGATGGGCGCCCGTGCCGCTGGCGCACGAGCCATTTGGTATGCGCCGACGGACGATCGCACGTTGCCTGAAGGCGTGGTTGCCTGCCGCAACGCGGGCGAATTGCGGCGGGCGCTGCAAGACTTCCGCGTCGCCTGACGCGCTCTGGAGATCCGATGGAAAACCGAAAAATTGGTCTGCTCGGCGCTGGCAATATGGCCGGCGCCCTGATCCGCGGCTTGCTCGGGTCGAAGACCCTGCGCCCGGAACAGATCCGCGCCAGTGACCCGCGCGAAGCTCAGCTCGCTGAGCTTCGCAAGAGCCACGGCATCGAGACGCACAGTGACAACGCCGCGCTCTTGGCTTGGGCGAACGTCGTGGTGCTTTCGGTCAAGCCGCAAGTCATCGGCCAAGTGCTGGAGGAAGTGTCGAGTCAGCTCGCTCCGAACACGTTGGTCATCTCGATCGCCGCGGGCGTACCGCTGGCCGCCATCGAAGCGCGCTTACCACCCGGCACGCGTGTGCTCCGCGCCATGCCCAACACGGCCGCCATCGCCTTGGCCGGCGCCACCGGCATCGCGCCCGGCGCGCACGCGGGCCCGGAAGACGTTCGCTTCGCGCAAGCGCTGTTCGACGCGGTCGGGCGCTCGGTGGTGCTCGACGAATCGGCGTTGGACGCCGTGACCGGGCTGTCCGGCAGCGGCCCCGCGTACGTGATGCTGATCATCGATGCCCTGGCCGACGGCGGCGTGAAAGTCGGACTGACGCGCGAGACCGCGCTCACGCTGGCCGCTCAAACCGTGTACGGATCGGCCAAATTGCTGCTCGAAACGGGCGAGCACCCGGGCCGGCTGAAAGACATGGTGACGAGCCCTGGCGGAACGACGATCGCCGGCGTGCACGCGCTCGAAGCGGGCGGGTTACGGCACACGCTGATGAACGCCGTCGAGCTGGCGACGCGCCGCGCGACGGAGCTGGGCCAGGCGATGGCCGCGAAGCTGAACAAGCGCTGACTCGGACCGTCCGCTTCCGGCTCGAGCTTTCTTCCGGCTCGAGGGGGAGGCGGGAGCGCAAGCTAGGAGCGGGGAGATAATAGTGTCCGCGTAAAGGGGCCGGGGGGGGACAGCCACGCTCTACGCGGACGACTAGTTTCTAGCAGCCAGAAAACGGAAACGCAAACCTCCAATGGTCGAAAAATCACACACGCGTTCGCGCTTGTTGCGTGCGTGTGATCGCCAATGCGCGACAACATTTCAAATCTGAAATGCGGGCCACACTTTCGCAAAGCGGAACGCGCCGAGCCGCTCGCATCCACTCGCACCGACGTGTGTCAGGGTGCGCAGACGTAGCCCCAGCGTCGCCCCGACGGACGACGCTCGCTGACCGTGAGCGGCACGCTGGCGAGCGGGGGGGGCGAGCTACCAGCGCCCAGGCGGCTCGGCGGGCCGTCGCTTTCGGCCGAAAGTGCGCGCGTACACAGCCCGCGCGCCGACCAGATGAACTGTGCCTCGACGCGCCGGGCGCTGAGCCCCTCGCTAGCGCCCGTAAAGCGCAAATTGGGCTCCAAAGACGGCGCACCAGCCAGCAGAAAACCGTCCGCATCCGAGACACAGGGCGCCGGCATCAGCGCCAAATCCGCCGCACTCAGCGAGAGTGGCGCGGCTAGCGCGTGGCTCGTGGCGTCGATCGGGTACAGGTACCAGCCGCGGCCCATGACCCAAATTCCGAGCTCTTCCCCGCGGATGCCGTGCACCAGGGTGGCCGAGCCGATTTCGTGCCCTGGGTCTGGATATTCAGCGAGCCGCTCGACGCGACCGCCGGAAATCTTCGACAGCACGAAGCTGTGATTTTCGTTGAACGAGGCAAGGTACCAAGCGTCGCTGAGCTTTGCCACGCTGCTCAACATTCCAAAATTGAAACCGAGGCGCCCAGCGTTCGGAATGCGAGCCACAGTTTTCCCCTCCTCGAACAATAGCAAGTCGAGCAGGCCGCGCGAGCTGACCAGCACGGCCGCGGCGCGCTGGCTCGGGTCGAGCACGGCGCGCCAGGACGTGGGGCTGCCTGAGGCGTCGAAGCCGAAGGCCTCGGCGGCAGCCGTGGCATCCGGCCAGGGGCTGCGGGTGACGGCGCTTTGAATCACGCTGTGGCGCACTTGAAAGCGATCGAAAAGGCGTAGCTGTAGGTGGCCAACGCGCGCCCAATCAGCCCCGCGATCACCCCAAGCGTAAGCGCGGAAGGGTGCGGCATCATTGTCTGTGGCAGTTACATCGTAGCCAATTTCCCCGGCGCCGAGCGTGGGCGGCGGGAGCTCCAAAAACGGTGCCCAGGGTGCGCTGGCTGGGTCGTCCGAGTGCCCGGCGAGGCGTGCGCGCGAGACGGTAGGAAGCGCAGCCTCACTGGCTTCGCCGCTCGCCTCACAGCGCAGCAGCCAGCGGCTGCCACCCGGTTGCAACAAGCGTGTCGTCTCCGGCAAGTTGGCGATGCGTAGGCGCGGCGCAGCGCGGCCGCTTCGAAAGCCCAGGCGCACGAAGCCGGCAAAGGCGCAACCGAGCTCCGAGCAGCCTTGCAGGCGCGCGTCGTCGCGCAGCTCGCGGCCCGCATCGAATTCGGACGGGAGCTCGACATCCGTCCACTCGAACCCCCCATCGCTGCTTTCCTTGGTGCGGCCAGTGCGGCCGACGAGCAACGCGTGCATTCCGGAGAGCAGCGCACGATCGATGCTGCTCTCCGGACGGCCCATGGTCACCTTGCCATCGAGCGCCACGCGCACACCGGCGAACGGCTCGTTGCCCACCACCCAACCCGCGAGCTCGCTGCTCGCCTTGGTCGTCGGCGGGGGCGTCGACGCAGCGCTCGCGCTCGTCTGGGCGATCGGCGCCTCCACGAAGCCGTCGAGCCAAAGCCCCTTTTCGAGCAGCACAGCGGGCGCTGAGGCCGGCAACTGGAGCGTGATGCGCTGCTCTTGCGCCTGTGCGTCGATCAACGACAAAAAGCCTGCAGCGCCCAGGCGCGGCGGCACGATCACGGCCACGCGGCCGTCGGCCAGCGCCACCACGCGCTCGACGCCCAAATCGCCGCGCACGCGGATCTCGCGAAAATCCCCCGATTTTCCGGCGATACAATAGCTGCCGGGCAGGTCGGCCTGCGCCGCGGCGCAGGGACCGCGAATCACCAATGCGCCATTGCCACTGGCTGCGACGTAGCGCGCGCCACTGAACGTGCGCACCCGACGCATGCCGAGCGGCGGTTCGAAGGCGTAGAGCGCAGTTTGATTCCCCCCGTCGTTGCAGACGAAGCCTGCGCTTTTGCCATAGCTCAAGGCGCTGCATTCGCCGCCGCCCGGATAGGCGTGCTCGTCGCTCTCGAGCAGCTTGCCGTCGCTCGCGCGGATGCGCAACAGATTGCCGGAGTTGGCGACCACGAGCGATCCATCCCCGGCGCGGAAGCCGCGCAGCACCGCAAGCTTCAACGCGTCGCGACCGAGTCGTTCGCTCGCGCGAGCGTCGGCTGGGCCTGCGCTGCCAGCGCGCAAGGCTTGCGCGACGGCGTTCTCGCGCGGAGCGTCGCTTGGCTGGTCGCGACGCGTGAACGTACCGGTGTGATCCAAGTCGAGCACTCCGTCCGGCCCAGTCAGGCGCAACGCGCCGTCTCGCACGTCGATGCTGGTCGGGGACATGCCGAGTGGATGCCAGGAAACGCCCGCGTCGAAGCTAGCCACGGCGCCACGCAATGGCAGCGACAGCGCGCCGAACCAGCCGTCGACGAAGGCCATTTTCCCGTAGCTCGGCGAAGCCGGCAAGCTACCGAGGCTTTGCGCCGTGCCATGCTCGGCGTCCAGCGCGACGATCCGATCGGGGTGATGGGCGAGCACGTACAGCCGGTCGAAGCCAACGATCACCTGCTCGGCTTCGAAGTCCAAGCGCGCGAAGGGCTCGAGATCCCCGATGAAGGAGCGCGCGCGAAAGAACAACGTTACGCTCGAAGACTGCACGTAAAACAAAAATCCGCCCCCGAGCCGCGTGGGCAATTCGAGGGCACGCACGCTACGCGCGTTTGGCAAGTATTCGCGGGCGAGCTCGAGCGCGCCATCCGGTCGCGAGAGCACACGCAAGCCAAAGCTCACGATGCGCTGACTACCGTCTTTCTCTTCACCGACGACGCTGACCGCGGGCCCCTCGAGCGGCGGGAACAGCCGCGGCCCCGGCTCCTCGCTCAGCGACGCTGCGTTCGTGGCCGCCGCAGGCAGCGCGCTTGGCGCGGGCGCAGCCTGAGCCGCGGGCAACGGCGTAGCTGCATGGCCAGCAGCGCATGCGGCGAGCGCGGCGGAGGCCAGCGCGACCGGCACGCCGGCCAGAAGCCAGAAATACTGCGCGCGCAGAGCCATCCTTTTTAGCGTAGCGCCTCGGCGGTCGCGCGCGTAGTGATAAGCCCAAATGACCGAAACGCGGCGCCCCACCTCGCCCCTGGCCGAAGAGATCCTCGGCCTGTACTTCCCAGTGCTCGACCACGGCTTCGTGTCCCTCGTCGACTACATGGGCACCGACGAATGCATCGAGCGCGCCGCGCGTGTGAGCTACGGCTACGGCACTCGGCAGACCAGCCAGACCCGCGGTCTGCTGCGCTACCTGCGGAGGCACATGCACACCACGCCGAGCGAAATGATCGAGTTCAAGTTCCACTGCTCGATGCCGATGTTCATCGCACGACAGTGGATCCGGCATCGCTCCGCCAACGTCAATGAATACAGCGGCCGCTACTCCCTGATGCCCATGCTCTTCTACACTCCGAGCCAGGAGCAGCTGCAGACGCAAAGCAAACAGAACAACCAGGGCCGCAGCGGCACCGCGGTCGAGGCCGAAAAGTATACGGAAGCCGTACGCCGCTGGAACGAGATCCGCGAAAAGAGCCGCGAAGCCTACGAGTGGATGACACTCGAAGACATGGCGCGCGAGCTTGCGCGAATCGATCTGCCCCTGTCCACGTACACCCAGTGGTATTGGAAAATCGACCTGCACAACCTGCTGCATTTCCTCAAATTGCGCGTCGACCACCACGCGCAGTGGGAAATTCAAGAATACGGCCGCGTGATGGCCGGCATGTTGAAACGCGTGGCACCGCTCAGCTACGAAGCCTGGATCGACTACGACGTGTGCGGCGACCGGGTGAGCCGCATGGAGCTCGATGCACTGCGTAAACTCGTCGGCGCCGAAGGAGAAACGCTGCACGCGCGTGCTGGCGCAAGGCTGGATGCGGCGGCGCTTTCGGAGCTGGGCCTGGCAAAACGCGAGGCGGCCGAGCTGCTCTCCAAGTTACAAGCGAAGAGCGTGCCGGATTTCGAGCTGGATTTGAGCAGCGCCAGCTCGGCAGAGGTATTTGCGGAGCGGTTCGCGGGAGCAGTGCCCAAGGTGGACAAGAAACCCGCCTAGCGGACAGCCAACGCCTGGGGTCGCGGGCGAACGTTCGGGGAGGGCGCAGCAAAAGTAGGCCAACGCGGGAAGTACCCGCTCGGCGTGGCTAGCGGAGGGCGGGATCGCGACTTATAAACGGGATCAACGCCATGGCCTCGCCCGCACAGACCTTGACTCCGGATCTTTCCACGCTCGATTTGGACGATGAAATTCGTCGGCTGAAGCGTGAGCGCAACGCGGTGATTTTGGCTCACTACTACCAGGAGAGCGAAATCCAGGACTTGGCGGATGTGATTGGTGATTCGCTGCAGTTGGCGCAGGCCGCGCAGAAGACGACGGCGGACGTGATCTTGTTCGCAGGCGTGCACTTCATGGCCGAGACGGCCAAGATCTTGAACCCGGAGCGGATTGTACTCGTGCCCGACATGAAGGCGGGCTGCTCGCTAGCCGATGGCTGCCCCGTGGATCGCTTCAAGGCTTGGAAAGCGCGGCATCCGGGCGCGGTCGTGGTTAGCTACATCAATTGCTCCGCCGCGGTGAAGGCGGAGAGTGACTACATCGTTACCTCCAGCAACGCGGTGAAGATCGTGAATGCGATCCCGCGCGAGCAAAAGATCTTGTTCGCGCCCGACAAGAACTTGGGCCGTTGGGTCGCCAAGCAAACCGGGCGGACTGATCTGGTGCTTTGGCAGGGTAGCTGCATCGTGCACGAGACGTTCAGCTTGCGGAAGCTCGAGGACATTCGCATTGCGCATCCGCAAGCCAAAGTGATCGCGCACCCGGAATGCGAAGAGCCCCTGCTCGATCGGGCGGATTTCATCGGCTCCACCGCCGCACTCTTGCGCTACGTCGAAAACGACAACGCGCAGGAGTTCATCGTCGTGACCGAATCGGGGATTTTGCACCAAATGCAAAAGCGCGCCCCCGGCAAAACCCTGATCCCCGCGCCCCCCATCGCCAACTGCGCCTGCAACGAGTGCCCCTTCATGCGCCTCAACACGCCGGAGAAGGTGTACCTCGCGTTGCGCGATTTGGAGCCGCGCCTGGAAATGGCCGAAGAGCTACGCGCGCGGGCTCAAGTTCCGATCGATCGCATGCTCGCGCTGAGCTGACCTGCCAGCGCGTGGGCTAGGTGGTCGCTAGCAGCAGCTCTTCGGCGTTGTTGGGCGGGCGAAGGCCGTCGGTGCGGTCCGCGAAGTAGCGCTCGGCGAGCGCGGCGGCCGAGACGTGCTGAACGTCTCGAAAGCCAGCTTCGCGAGCCAACGACAGCATCTCGGCCGGCGTGAAGAAGCTGATGAAGGGCGTGCCGGCGGCGCGCGCACCGGCGGCGGCTCGCTCGATGCCGGGGCGCAGCTCGGGGTCTGCGAGCTCGATTGGAAGCATGAAGGACATGACGAGCGTCGAGCCCGCTGCGAGTGCCGCGACCTGGCGCAGCGTGGCCGCGATGGCATCCCGGGTCAGGTACATGCTGACGCCGGTGGAAGCGACAATCGCGGGCTGTGCGGAGTCGAAGCCCGACGCGCTGAGCCGCTCCCACCAGGCGTCGCCTGCCTCGAAATCGACGGGCACCAGCCGCAAATACGGCGGGACGCCGAAGCCGAGCTCGACCAAGCGCTGGCGCTTCCACGCTTGAGGGCCGGGCGCGTCGATCTCGAACACGACCAGGCGAGCGCTCAGCTCCGGCCGACGCTGAGCAAAGGTATCGAGCCCAGCGCCGAGGATGACGTACTGCCCCACGCCCTGTGCCGCGCGCTCCGCGACCAGGTCTTCGACGAAGCGGGCGCGGGCAACGATCGAGGCACGAAAGGGCCGCGTGAATGGGCTCATGTCCGGGCGGCTCTGCCAGCCGTCGTCCGGGGCGACGAGCTTCAAGCCGACCTCGTCTTCGAACACGTGCGGTGGAGCGTCGACTTCTACGTGCAGCGCCCGCCACAGCGCGACTCGTAGTGCGGTGTTGTCGGGTGCCACTACTCGTCGATCGTTCATGAGCTTCTCTGGTTCTCTTTTGTGAGGTAGTCCGGCAGATCAGGCCCGAAACGCGCGTTACTTCTTCGGAATTCCTTGACCCGGCAAGCGCCCGTACGCTTCCTCCGCGAGGCGGGTCAGGTCGCCGCATGCGCTGAGCTCGAGGTTTTGCAGCTCGAGCGGGTCTTTGGCCACGTCGTGGCACTTCCAACCCGTATCCCAGGCGCGCGATTCGAGCTTGAGGTTCTTTTGCATGATGCCCCAGTTCTCGAACGCGCAGCTCCACACGCCGGTGCAGTTGCTCATCAAGAGCGGCTGATCGCTGAGCGCGGGGCGCAGCAGGCTATGGCCGGGCATGCGCGCCTGGTAGCGCGCGATGCCGGGGTCTTGCTCGATGCCCATCAGGTCCAAAATCGTGGGCGCGAGATCGACGTGGAACACGTATTCGTGTTGCTTGTTGCGCAGGGCTTCGGTCTCGCCTTCGGTGAGCGTGCCGGGCGGCGCGTCGATCCAACCGGGGACGTGGATCTCTTCGTCGAAGATGCTGAAGGTGTGGCCCATCTGGTTGTGCTCGCGGAAGGCCTCCGCGTGGTCGCTGGTGTAGACGATCACGGTGTGCTTGCCGGCTTCGGTCGAGCGCACGTAGCTCAGCATCTTCGCCAGGTGCTGGTCTTGTTGGTAGACCGCGTTCTGATAGAAGTTCTTGAAGTAGGGGTTGTCTTCCGGCGCCTTGCTGGTGGTCGACGGCTGAAACGGCTGCGGACCATTGGGATCGAGGTAGTACGGATAATGCACGTTCGACAGCTGCACGACGGCCATGAACGGCTCGCGCAGCGTGCCGAACTCCTGGATCACGCGCTCGGCGAGCAGGCCCTCGGGCGCGCCCATATCCAAATCCGAAGTAGGCTCGAGATCGGTGGCGCTGACGAATTTGCTCACGCCCAAGTTCTTCACCCACAGCCGGGCGTTGCCGAACAGCATGTTTTGGCTGGTCCAGAAGGCGGTGTCGAAGCCGGCGGCGTGCGCATAGTCGAAGATCAACGGCCAAGTGTGCAGGTTGTCACGCGACTCAGCGGGACCCAGGCCGGACCACAGCACGGCCAACGAGACCGCGGTGGTGGAGTCCATCGAGCGCATTTGCGGGAACGCGAAGCGCTCGGGGAAGAGCTGATTGGTGGCCTCGGTGCGGCGGCAACCGGGCTCGTAGCCGACGCAGGTTGCGTCTGCGCGCACGCTTTCCAAGATCACGAACAGCACGTTGCGCTTGGGCGTGGGCACGGGATGCAGCGTGGGCACGGGCAGCGATTGTCGCGCGCGCGGGCGCATTTGGTTGGATTGTTCGCTCAGGCCGAACTGCGTGGCGAGCAAGCCGCCCACCGCGTTCAGGTACAGCACATCCGGCGGTGCCGCCTGCAGGTGCCGGTGCTGCGCAGGAATGGCGAAGCTTGCCACGAGCAAGGCCGGCGCCAGAAAGCCTGTGACGCGCGCGCGCAGTTTGGGCGCTCGCAGCCAGCGCCTGGCGAGCCAGAGCGAGGACAGCGCGATGCACAGCGGCGGCAGCTTCGCTCGTAGGTAGTTGCCGTAGTCGGCGAGCAGCTGATTGACGACGCTATCTTTGAAGTTCGATGCGAACAGCGAGACGTCGAGGTTCAGGTACGCGTTGTACTGACTGTAGAAGTAGGTCTGACCACCGACCGCGAAGGTGAAGGCGATCACGAACAGCCCCGCCGAAAGCCAGCGCAATGCACCGCGGCGGCGCGACGCTGCATGCAGGAGCAGGCACCACACCAGCAGGCCTTCGCTCAGCGAAGCCACGTAGTAACCTTTGTGCCAGAGGTCGAGGCTCTCGAGGCGGGCGCTGCGGCGCGAGAGATCCATGCCCAGCACGATCGCGGTGGGTGCGAGCAGCAGCAGCGGCGCGAGCAGCCGACGTTGCCGGGCCAGGCGACGCAGACGCGCGAAACGGCTGGAAGCGACGAGCGGCACGGTCAGTGCGGCTGGATCGCGCTCGATTTTAGGGGCTCCCGGCACGGCGAGCCGCGCAGTGTAGCTCAATCGTCAGCCAATGCTCACTTCTTTGCTGCCCTTTCAGCGCCTCCGGGCGGCTGTTCCGGCGTCCCGGCATGGGACCGCAGGGAGCCGCGGCACTCAGCTCGGGTTGCCCAGCAGCAGCGACGTCAACAAGTAGTTGGCGACCAAAATCGAGACGGCGCTGTGCACGACGGCTTGCGTGGTGGCTTCGCCGACGCCGCGTGCGCCACCCGAAGCATAATACCCGCGGGTGCACGAAATGGCGGCGATCAGGAACCCGAACACCGCGGCCTTGATCAGGCCCATGAAGAAATCGCTCGGCAGCAGGTGGCGCTCGATGTTGGAGATGAAAATGCCCGGATCGACCCCCAGCCAGTTCACCGCGACCAGCCAAGCGCCGGCCATGCCCACGCAGCTGTACAAGATACAGAGCAACGGCACGGTCAGCACGGCGGCCAGCAAGCGCGGCGAGAGCAGGTACTGCACGGGGCTCACCGCCATGGTGACCAGCGCGTCGATTTGCTCGGTGATGCGCATGTTGCCGAGCTCGGCGGCCATGGCGCTGCCGGCGCGTGCGGCCACCATCAGCGCGGCGAACACCGGCGCGATCTCGCGCGTGAGCGAGACCGCGACCACCTGACCGACCACGCCTTCCGCGCCGAAATCACGCAAGCTGTAGGTGGTTTGCAAGGCCAGCACCATGCCGCTGAACACGCCCGTCAGGGCCACGATGAAGACCGAGCCCACACCGATGAATTCCATCGCGGCCAGCAGCTGTCCGAAGCGGTAGGGCGGACGAATCAACCAAACTAGCGTCTCACCCGTCAGCGCGAGCACCGAGCCGACCAGCTCCAAGAGCGCAATCAGCGGCTGAGTGGCGACGCTCCACAGGCTCTTCGCCTCGTCTGCGCTCGTTTCGGCGTGTTCACCAGCCACGCTCAACCCTTAGCACCGAGCTCGGCGAGGATGGCGCGCGAACGACGCGCGCTGGCAGAAACGACGACTCGCCGAGGATCGAGGGCAAAGGTCAGCACGAGCGCATCACCGCCGAGCAGCTCGATGTATGGCTCGCCCCACTCCACGAGCAGCAGTCGTCCTTCGTCGCGCTGCGCGTCGAGGCCGAGCTCGCGCAGTTGCTCCGGTCCGGTCAAGCGGTACAAATCTGCGTGCGAGAGCGGCGGCACGGTGTCGTGCTCCTGCACGAGCGTGAACGTGGGGCTGGTCACGCGCTGCGCCTGCGGCAGGCCTAGCGCGCGGCACAACGCGCGCACGAAGAACGTCTTTCCCGAACCGAGCGGGCCCGAGAGGATCACCAGATCACTCTCTGCCAGGCTGGGCGAGAGCAGCTGCGCGAGCTTTTGGGTGGAGCGGCGCGTGGGCAGAGCGAATGTCAGTTCCGAGGAGGTCACGGCTATTTCTTGGGCGACGAAGGGGACACTATCGTAAGCGTGCGGCTCAGCCGTTGTCCCTCGGAAAAACCGCGCGCCTCACTGGTCCAGAGCGGAACCTGAACCTGGCCCAGGGCGCGCTGGGCGCGGGCGTGCAGCTCGTGCACCGCGCGTTCTTCGTCCACCCGGCCGTCGGGGAAGCCTTCCAGGGCGCCTTTGGCGAGCGACGCCGCGTCGTGGCCAAGGGCTTCGTACCAATCGAGCGCAGGCAAGGCCGGGTTGCTTTCCGCGTCGGGCCGAAGCGCGCTCGGAAAGCTGCCCGCGCCGACGGCAAAGCGCGCGCGTGGCGCATCGCTCGCGTACACGAACTCGGCAGCCTCCAGGCCCAGCGCGAGCTCCGGTGCGAAGCCGGGCACGCGCTGCAGGTCGCGCGTGACATCGCTGGCGCAGGCCGCCGGCCCCAGGACGAGCACGGCCGACACGCGGTTGCGGCGCCATTGCTGCACCGAGAAGCGCGTTCCGCCGGCGCTTTCGGACAGCGCGTCACACGCGTCACCGATGCGCCCGACCCGCGCGATGCGCTGCAAGCCGCGACGCGAAAGCTCGGCGTCGATCACGGCTTGTTCGCGGCTCGAGCTTTCGCCCAGCACGAAGCTGCTCGAAAATGGGCCGACCAGGGTACCTGGCGGTTCCACGAGCAGCATGGGGATCTCGTTCTCTTCCGCGAAGCGCGCGGCGATGTCGGCAGACGCACCGTCGAGCCCAGCCACCAAGATCGCAGCGCCTTCGGCCGCGAGTGTACGCAGCGCCTCGACGATGCCCACGCCGTTGCCGCGGTCGTCTTGGGTGATTAGCTGCACTGCACCGGCCCCGGGTGGCGCGCCTGGCGAGCGCAGGCCGCGCGCTAGCCCCGCCGCGAGACTCGCCGAACGACGGCGCAGCACGGCGTCGCCCAAGGACAGCGCGACGCCGATCGCTCGCCCCGAGATCAAAGGCCGGCTGCGGATGCCACCGGCGATGCCGACCAACTCCGAGCCCGTCGCGCTCGCGCGCAGCGCGGCCGGCGCAGTGTCCAGCAAGCTGCGCGCGAGCGCTGCGTCCTTCTCGCGCACGGCGATCGCGACCAGCCGCTCGCGTAGCAACTTGCGTAGCCATTCGCGCGCCTGCGTGTTTTGGCTCTCGGCCGGGGGCGCCTGCTCGATACTGACCAGGCTTTCGACCAGATCCGATTTTCCCGCGGGCTGAAATTGCTCGGCCACGAGCGCTTCGAGCGCCGTGCGATTTTCGCTGGGCGCTTCGGTCAACAGCTCCTCGGCCGCCTGCGTGGCGTTCGTGAAGCGCCGCGCCGACGATGCCGCGCGCAAGCGCAACTCGCTGAACAAGAGCCGCTCGTCGCTGTCGACGATCTTTCCTGCCAAGGGTTCGAGCGCGCTCCACGCCGCGTCCGGCTTGCTTTCGCGAAGCAGCGCGTAAGCCTCCGCCACCCGCGAAAAATCGTGCACCGCGCCGACCGAGACGCGCACCTGAGCGATCAACACGCGCGCCTCTTGGAGCGAGCCCCGACTGACACAGTCGAACGCGAGCAACACGCGCACCATGTCGCTCGATTCTTCGCCGGGAAAGCGCACGAGGAATCGGCGCAGCTCCGGCTCGAGCGTTCGTCGCTCATGCGTGCTGCCGGCAAACCAGGCCGCGCGCAGCTTGCGAAACGTGGTCTGCGCGTCGGCGTTGGCCGAGAGGCTGGCTTCGGGCAGCCCGACCGTGCTCTGCGAAGCGCGGCAACCGGTGCCGGCGAGCGGTAGGATCGAAGCGGCGAGCGCGAGCGCGAGCAGCAAACGAGCCCGCGCCGTCGCGCAGGTCGAATCTCGAAAAGTCCTCGGGGCCTTTGGCATATGCTGGCGCTCGTGTCAGACGTGTCAGGCGTGCCGGGAAAGCGTGATGCGCAGAGCGAGCGCCAGTCAAGTTGGCTCAGCCTACTGGGCACCGTACCAGGCAGGCTGAGCGGTGCCTCCGGCCCGTTACGGCTGAGCTTTGCCGGCTTCGTGCTCTGGCATCTTTCAACGCAAGCCTATCGCGCTCACACGGACGGCGCGCTGCCTGAAGCGGGCTTCGAGCAAAAGCCGTGGTTCGTGGGCGCGTTGTTGCTGCTGCTGTGGTTGCCATTCAGCGTTTTGGGCCTGCGCCAATTGAGCCGCTCGTTCGCGCGGGGCGCGCTGAAAGGGTCCGGGCAAGAGCGCGCGTTGGCCGCAATCGAGCCGATTTCGCTGGCGATCGTGCTTTTGTTCGGCGCGCTTCATGGCCTGCTCATGGCATGCCCGCTGCTCAGCGGCTCGCTCGCCGAAGCCGACCTCAGGCAGGAGCTCGTGGCCGACCTGTCCAGCACTTGGCGCGGCCTGCCCCTTTTGGGCATCGCCTACCTATGCGCGGTCGGCGCAGCGTCCTTCTGTGCGGCGCGGCTCACGTTCGCCGCGTTGCCCGGAGCGCGGCCCGGGCTCCGCCGCGCCGTGCTGGGCTTTTCGGTGCTCGGCTACCTGCTCGGAAGCTACGCCGTGATCCGCAACGGCTCTGGTTCCCTTTTGCCTTGAGCCAAATTTCCAAACCCGAGGAAAGAGCCCCCGGCGGGCAGAGTTCGCTCGCGCCCCCTTACATGCTATTGGGGCCGCCCATGCCGCGCTGCTATTTGCTGACTCTAGCGAGCTCGTCGAGCCTCGATCAGCAGTCGAACAATGTTTCGCTGTTCAATATCGTCGAACAGCTGAATCTTCCGCGCGGCGTCGAGCCGCCGCCGGGCGCGCTCTTGCCGATCGAGATCCACGCCTATTTCTTGCTCGACCCAGCTGAGCTGAATCAACGCTTCGAAATCCGCTTCGTGCTGGTCGCGAGCAGCGGACTCGAGACTTCGACCGACGCTTTCTCGCACAAATCAGCCACTCCGCGTTTTCGCACACGGACCATGGGCACACCCATTCCGCCGATCGCCGACAACTATCAGCTGCGCGTCGATACGCGCGCCGTCGGCAGCGAGGACTGGTCGCGCGATCTGCTGTCGTGGCCGCTCGTCGTCGCGCTGGCCGAAGCGCGGCCCGCGATTACGCACTAGTCAGTTGCAGTTACAAGCGTCTTGCGAACCGGCGGCGCAGGTGAATAGCGACAGCGCATTGCTCAACACTTCACCGCCCAGGCCGCCGAATTGGTCGATCACGCCCTTGCAGGTCTGGGGGCGATAGCAAGCCAGGCCCTGGCAGCCCGTCTGTTGCGCGCAGGCCAGGACCAAGCCGCAGCCGATGTTGGAAGCGCAGGCCACGATCTGCGTCGAGCAGGTCGAGCATAGACAACCGACGCAGGCATTGCCCGCGATCGCCTGACACGCTTCGACGATGCCAGGGGCACCTGCCACATTGGGCGCGCCACCACGGCTGGGATTGCCGCCATGGCTGGGCGCGCCGGCAGTGACGCTCGGGGCGCCGCCCACGCTGGGCGCGCCGGCAGCGAGATTGGGCGCGCCGCCATGACTGGGCGCGCCGGCCGTGACGCTCGGGGTACCGCCTACGTTGGGCGCACCGGCAGTGAAATTGGGTGCGCCGCTAAAGCCGGGTGCGCCGCCTTTGTGAGGAGGAGCGCCGGCAACGTTCGGCGTCCCGGCAGTTGCCTGACCCTGACCGCCCGCCCCGTCGAAATCGGTGAACGAGTCCGTCCGCGCGCCGCAACCGAACAAGACCAGCAGCGAACCGGCGCCGAGCAGAAAGCCATTCATCGTATTCACCAAAGGATTGTCCCCTTTCACTACGCAAGCCAGGCAAAGCGGTCAGTTTTTTTCGCGCTCATCCGTGACTTGAGGGCCTGACGCGCAACTGCACGCCATCAGAGGTGTTTCCCCGGCCACGCAGCGGGTAGCGCGCGCATTCCGCAGAAATAAGGCTTGTTGGTAGTCGCGGATTGAGATTAACCGGAAAGCTAGGCGAGCGAGCGTGACGAGCACACTCGGCGCTCGCTGGGCCACGAGGAGCTCCGGATGTCAGCTGCCAACCCACTTCCCGACAGCGCCCTACAACAGGCACCCGAGTCGAACGCGGATGCCAGCGAGGCGCCGCCGACACAGCCGTGGAATCTGCCGCCGCTCGCGCTCGACGCGTTGGCTGCGTTCGAGTCTGAATTCGATGAAACGGACTTCGACTATCACGACACAATTCCAGCACCACCGTGGCTGGACGAGCCGCCGACGCGCTAGAAGCGCCTCGCTTGCTGGCTGCGGGCGCCGATCCGCGGCTGTGCGATCGCGAGAGCAATGTTAGCGTGCGCTCCGACTTGGAGGTACCGCCGTTGTCGATTCGCATTCCCGTGTCCATTCGCTCGTTGTTCGTCATCGTCCTGACCCTACTCAGCCTCACCGCAAGTCACGTCGCGAGCGCGGCGGGGCGTACGGAGTGGAAGAGCAAAGTGATCAAGGAGCGGCGAGAGGATCAGCCCAACGACAACGAGTTCGAGGACAAGAACGGCTATTGGAAGGTCGAAGTCGCCATCTACTTGCCGCGCGCCCCGGACGTGCCGCACGTGCCAATGAAATTCGAGTTCCAACCCGAGGTCGAATACGAGCGCACGATCCTCGACTCGAGCGGCAAGGTCGTCGACCGCAAGGTGCCACTCGTCAACCAGCAAGCGTCGATCGAAAGCACCGACGTGGAGTTCCTCGATTCCGGCACCGGAAAAATCGAGGCGCGTACGCGCTTCTCGTTCAAGGTGACGCGCGGGCAGGGCTACAAAGCCGGCGAATACAAAGTGACCGTGCACGATGGCCGCAACGACCAAAAAGTGGGCGTGCCAGTGACCCTGGTCTTCGAGGGCAAGAACACGGTGATCCATCGCGAACCGATGGAGTTCAAAGGCGAAAAGAAGAAGAAGGACGCCCCCAAGGCCGAGGACAAGCCGAAGGACGACGCGGCCAAAGAGGACGCCGACAAGCCCGCAGCGGAGAGCGAAGCCGCGCCCGCAGAATCGGACAAGGCGAACGACGGCGATCAGCCACAGACGATCAAAGAGAAGCCGGGTGGCTGCAGCATCCGTAACTTGGCCGACAGCGGCCACGAAAATGGAGTCGGGCTCGCCTTCGGTGCGCTGGCGATTTCGAGCGTGCTGCTGCGTCGCCGCAAGCGCGCGGCCTAACCCGCGATCTGTCGAACGCGCTCGGCGATGCGAGTCACGCCGAGCGCAAACGGCGCTTCCTCCGTGATTAGGCTCAGCACCAGCTGCGCGCCGCCGGGGAAGTCGTAAAACCAGCCAGGCTGCGTGAGCACGCCGTCCTGCTCGAGCAGACCGAGGACCCAATCGGCTTCGCTCAGCAGCGCGGGCAGGCGCAGGAGGGCGTACCAGCCGCCTTCGAGATAGAGCGGCGTCGCGGCCGTGCCCTGGAGCTCCCGCTGCAAGAACGCGAAGTTGTGCGCGATGCGCGCGTTCAGCGCCCGCTCCACGGGCAAGCGCGAGTCCAAAATCTCGGGCAACGCGTGCTGCACCGGCGTGTTCGGCGACAAGAAAGTGTCGGCGATCAACTCCAGCCGCGAAAGCGCAGCGGCGAGCTGGGCTTTCGGTCCGGCCGCGCATAGCCAAGCCAATTTGAGCTGCGGCAACGCGGCCAGCTTCGACAAGCCGCCCAGGGCGAACACCAGCGCCGCATCGGTCTCCAGCACCGAGCTCACGCGGCGCGGATCGGGGCCGAGCGCAAAGCTCGAGAAGACCTCGTCCGAGATGATCGGCAAGCCCAGCTCGACCAAGCGCGAGAGCTCGTCCTGCTTGAGGAAGGACCCGGTGGGATTGTTGGGGTTCACCACCACCAGCGCGCGCGTGCGCGAGCTCCGGGCACGCGCGAGTGAATCGAAATCGATGTGCCAAGCCCCATCGTAAGCGAGCGCGTAATTCGCCACCTTCACCTGCTCCAGCGCGGCCAAGTGCTCGAACAACGGATAGCTCGGCTGCGGGATCAACACCTCGTCGCCGGCGTCGCACAGCAGCTTGAACAAATAGCCGTACGCTTCACTGGTGCTCGAAGTGAGCACGATCTGCTCGCTCGGGATCTCGAAGCCCGCGGCGCGCTGCAAGCGCTGTACCGCGCCGCGCGCCGTGGCCAGCCCGAACGAGGCCGGCTCGTACAGCATGCTCTTCGGATCGCTCAATGCAGCCAGCACTCGCGCCCGCTCATAGGGCAAGTCCGTCAGTGTCGGATTCGACTGTGTGAGATCGCACACCGGTAGCCCCGCCGCACGCCGAGCGCGCACGGCCAACGTGAGCGAATTGGGCTCTGATTCGTGCTGGGTGCGGCGAGAGAAGGTCATGGCTCGGGCGGCGGAGCTTAGCTCATGGCGCACTGGGTGGCGGCAGTCGGCGCTGCACGTGCACCGAACCCGGGGTCCGGAAATGCGCGGACTTGACGTGGTCCCTCCATCCTGTGTCGAATGTCGAAATGGCACTCGATCAGGAATGGCCCAACTTCGACGGCGTCCCCGACGACGACTCGCTGACGGCTGCGCGGCCGCGCGGGCAGAAGCTTGCGCGTTACCTGTGGTGGAACGGTGACGTTCGCGAATCCGACTCGCTGAGCGTTCACTACTATGCCAACGCGCTGCACTACGGCACTGCGGTGTTCGAGGGGATCCGCTGCTATCCCACCGCGAACGGCGCAGTGCTGGTTCGGTTACGCGAGCACATCGAGCGACTGCTGTCGTCCGCGCGGCTGTACGGCATGAAGGTGCCCTTCTCGGCGGATGAGCTGACTCGAGGCGCAATCGAGGTCACCCGCAGGAATGCCACGCAGAATGGCTACCTGCGCCCGCTGGTCTACTTCGGCGAAGGCCCGATTGATTTGCGGCCGAAGAAGGAGTGCCAGGTGCGTGCTTTCATCGCGGTGCGCGAGCTGGGGACTTTCTTGGGTGAGGACGCGCTGCGGAACGGCGTGCGCGTGATGATCTCGAGCTGGCGCAAGTTCCACCACACCATGCTACCGACCATGGCCAAGGCCAGCGGTCACTACGCCAATAGCGTGCTCGCCGCTCACGAAGCCCTCGATCACGGCTTCGACGACGCGATCTTGCTGAACCAAGACGGCACCGTTGCCAGCGCGACCGGTCAGAACGTATTTTTCGTCAAAGGCGGGATGCTATTTACGAATGACGAAACATCGTCGATCGTGCCCGGCATCACTCGCGATTGTATTTTGGACTTGGCGCGCACACACCAGGTGCCAATCACGATTCGTGCCTTCACGCGCGAGGATCTCATGCGCGCAGATGAGGTTTTCTTCACCGGCACCGCCGCCGAAGTCACGCCCGTGCGCGAGCTGGACGGAACTGAGTTCAAAACGGGCAAGAAAACGCTGGGGGCTTTCTTCCAGCGGGCCTACTTGCGCGCCGTCACTGGCAAGGACGAATCACGCGCGAGCTGGCTCACGCTAGTCTCTTGAGCATCAGCGGCTCGCGACGCCGTGCTTCGGCGACGAGGCGTTGCCCATCTCGATCAGCTCACTGCGGTAGATCACCGAGCCATCGCTGCCAATGATGTCGCCAGCGACGTCTCCGCTGGCGACGCTGCCGCTGCGCGAAACGTTCAGGATCGCGGCTTTGCCGCCAACCGCGACTTGGTAGCTCTTGGTTTCACAATCGAGCTCGCTCGGACCAACCAAGCACGTGCCGTGCGTCGACGACACCAGGCCGTCATTGGAATCCGCGGCAAAACTGGTACGTTCGATCAGTTTCTCGTAGGTCGAAGTCGGCACCTGCAGCTCTCGAGCACCGTCGAATTTCGACACCCCGGCCACTGAATCAGTCCGCGGGTCGAAGCGCACGCGCAACTTGGTCGTGCCGGTTTGTTCTTCGAAGGTGTAGTCGATCACCCACACGCCGTTCTCACGAGCGATCACTTCTTCAGTCAGGGTGAGCGGTGACTTCTGGTAGCTGCCGCTGAAGCGATGCACCTGAAAATCCCCGACTTTGCGTGAGTCAGCGGGGGCGCCTTCTTCGCTACCCGCGCTGGTTGTCGCTGCACTGGGCAGGCTGGTGGCAACCGCTGGGCTGGCTTGCGTGGACGCAAACAGACCGCAAGCCGGCGTGAAGAAACCGAGAACGATGACTGCAACGGGGGATGCCACTCGCTTCATGGGCTCATCTGTTTTCATGGAGCCAAGCGACTGGCCAAGTTTCGCGTACGCCGGGGCTGCCGCAGAGATATAGTTCCTGCGATGGCTACGGTCCCGGACAGGCCCGCGGGCTTCGAGCGCGCACAGCTATTCGAGATCATCGCTGCGGCTTGCGACAGCGCAGATTTGGCCGTCGTCATCACCGTCGAAGGCACGGATCCGCCCCAGAATTTGTTCCTGAATCCCGGAGCCGAACGACTGCTTGGCTACACCGTGGCCCAGTTCCGTGGCATGTCCGCGTGGGACTGGCTGGCGCCCGAGGAGCTGCCGCGCGTGCGAGCCATGCGCCAAGGCTACTTTTGCGGTGAAGAGCTGCCGCAACCGCTGGAGACCACGATCCTGAGCGGATCCGGCCAACGCATCGACGTGGAGGTCCTGCAAAGCCGCGCCACTTTGGACGGCCGAGCGCTGAACGTCGTGTTCCTGTTCGACATCAGCGCGCGCAAACGCGGTGAGCTCGCGCTGCGGCAATCCGAGGAGCGTTTTCGCGCCCTGATCGACGGAGCACCGGACGGCATCGCCATCTTACAGGGGCCGAACATCGCGTTTTTGAACGCCGCAGCGGCGCGCATGCTCGGGGCCGAGAGCCCCGAGGCCGCGCTGGGCGTGCCGATCACGGATTTTTTGCACCCCGAAGACGCCAAGCCAGCAGCTGCGCGTTTCGGTGAGCTGAACCGCACCGGCGCGCGCCACCCCGAGCCGGCCGAGTACCGCTTGCGGTCCCGCGAGGGCCAAGAGCTGTTCGTGGAAATTTCGGCGATCCCCACGGAGTATCAGGGAAAACCAGCGATTTTGGCGTTCGCCCGCGACGTCACCGAGCGCAAAGCGATCCAGGCCCGCTTGGTCGAAGCCGATCGCTTGGCCGCGCTCGGCGTGCTCTCCGCCGGCATCGCGCACGAGATCAACAATCCACTCGCGTACCTGCTGCTGAACCTGGAGTTTCTGTCGCGCGAGCTACCGACCTTGCCGCGCGATCCGAGCAAGCTCGAAGCGCTGATGGTGCGCGTGCGCGACGCTTTTCACGGCGCCGAGCGCGTGGCCAGCATCGTGCGAGATTTACGCACCTTTGCCCGGGCTGATGAAGGCGTGCGCGGCCCCGTGGACGTGCAGTCGGCGCTCGAATCTGCGCTCAACATCGCGGGCAGTGAGATCAAGCAGAAGGCCACCTTGGTCCGTGACTACGAGCCCGTGCCCCCGGTCGACGCGAATCCGAATCGTATCGAGCAAGTCCTGCTCAATTTGCTGCTGAACGCCGCCCAATCGCTACCGGGTCCCGAAACGAGGGGCCAGGAGGTGCGTGCCAAGCTGCGCAGCAGCGACGGCCACGTCTCGATCATCATCGAAGACACGGGCTCGGGCATTCCGGACGAACTGCTGGGTAGAATCTTCGATCCGTTCTTCACCACCAAACCGGTCGGGGTGGGCACGGGCCTGGGCCTGTCCATTTGCCGCAGCATCGTGCGTGGCCTGGGCGGTGAGATCAGCGTCAGCAGCACGCCCGGTCAGGGCTCACAGTTCACGGTCAGTTTGCCTGCGTCCAAGGAACGGCTGCCGTCGAAGTCGCTGCCCCCGCGCTCGCCCTCGCCACCACCGCAGAAGCGCGGTCAGATCTTGATTGTCGATGACGAAATCTCGGTCTCGCGCACGCTGCGCGCGTTGCTCCAAAACGAGCACGACGTGGTCCTGACCAGCGACGGCGCGCAGGCGCTGACTGCCATCGCCGAAGGACCCAATGCAGGCTTCGATGTCATCATGTGTGATTTGATGATGCCGGGCATGAGCGGCATGGAGCTCTACGAGCGAATTCGCCAAGCATACCCGGGGCTGGAGACACGCATCGTGTTCATGACCGGAGGCGTATCCATGGACCGCGCGCGAGAGTTCCTGGCCACGACCGTCAATCTGACGTTCGAGAAGCCATTCGACTTCGATCGTCTAAGGCGCACATTGCGCCGTCTGGTCTCGCAGCGCGTACCGGCCGAATAGCGCGGCGTGCGCCCTTTACTCGGGTAAGGCTTCCGGATCTTCGACCAGCACCGGCGTGTCCAGCTTGGTCCGACGCATGATCTCGTTGATCAGCAGCGGGAAGCGACTGGCAGCGTAGGTAGCCGCGGTGGAGGCGCCAATGGCGGTCGCCCAGCCGATCGGACCGAGCGGGCGACAGCCAAATACATGGCTGAGCCCCGGCGTTTGCACGATGCCGGCCAGCAGCGCGGCCGAGGTGATGCTGGTCACCACCACCGGTCGACTGAAGCGACCCGAGACCAGCGTTTGCCCGAGCTGTGAGCCAACCAACGCCAACAAACCGATGGTGTTGGCATTGGCGCGCGTGCCAGTGAAGCGCCCGATCACCCAGGCGGTGCTGGCGCCCACGGTGGTCACTACGGCGCGTGTCGCGATGTCCCGGTTGAGCGCTCTGCCGAGCGAAGCCTCGGGTCCCTCGTTCGCCAAGGACTGCATGGC
>Ga0247779_1000506_pt1 | contig 24336 bp, 25 predicted proteins | sample UWRJL221509R5_FD_179925 | JGI IMG/M metagenome (GOLD analysis project Ga0247779, IMG submission 179925) | Plant litter microbial communities from Arlington Agricultural Research Station in Wisconsin, United States - UWRJ-L221-509R-5 | ecosystem: Environmental > Terrestrial > Plant litter >... | reverse complement strand
CTATATTTTTCTCTATTTTTCTATATTTATTTCGCATTTTTCCCTTTTATATTTGTGTAGATATCTTATCTGTCTTCTTTGTTTGATTATCTCTTGATTAGATAGGTTTCATCATTCATCATTTGATAGTAACCAAGCATCACTGATGAACACAGCCAATGCATAGCAATGCATAGCCATGCACTGCCATGCACTGCCTTTTACATTCCAGACCCTTCTATATGGCATCATTGTATTATTCATCCAAGAACATTCCAGAATACCTGTAGAGTATAAATACTATTCCTGTAGGTAGCTGTAGCCCCAGCTTCAATCTCTTAGGATTTCCACTATCATTGGTGTGATCTCTTAGAACCATTGAGCCAAACCTCTCTTCTCTCTATTTCTCTCTCTCTTCTCTCTTCTCTCTCTCTTGCTTAATCTTTGTTGGTGGCCTTGTCACACTGATTATAGTGTTGCCCTGACACAATTCACCCTCAAAGCAGAGTCAGCTCAAGCCAACAAACATAAACTTGAAATCCAAGAATCTGACCCGGATGCCAAACATTGTTGCGTTTCTGGGTCCAAGCTGATTGCTTACAATCCCCTGGAGGAAACCAATCTCCTCTTTCCTGATCGTCTTTTTCTCACCAAACTATACTCATCTTTACCTCTTCCTTTGTTCATTCAAAGCATACTCGAAAAAATTGTGGTCAATTCTCACATAATTCCCTTAAAGAAACAAATGGTAGTCAAAATGAAGTCCACAGTTTATATCTGGACCATAGATGCTATCGCACTCAAATTTGGCATCAAAAAAGGAAAAGAACTGACTTTGGTTTGTACCTGGAAGCCACTGATGTTTTTGTTTTTTTGTTTTTGTTTTTGTTTTTGTTTTTGTTTTTGTTTTTGTTTTTGTTTTTGTTTTTGTTTTTGTTTTTGTTTTTTTTCAAATTTCAATGTGGCACTGACAATGCTATCATAACACACTGGTCCCAACATTTCAAATATTACCAGAAGAAAACAAACAGCGCTGAGAATTACTACAGCTGGAAGGGCTCAGAATATGAGATGCGCCAGGAGCTTTTGGTTTATTTCTTCAACTTTGACCAAGGCATGTACAACACTTCTTACAATAACACTATGCAAGATTACAAAAATGAGATTGGTATTCAGGAGGCGATTGCACAAGCGCTCACTTCCCAGGTGAGTGCTAAATATATTCCTTTTCATGTTCTGGGTGCTCCTCCTCCCTTTCCCTCCAAGAATCAGATTGCAGGTGGGTCTTTCATCAGGAATAACACTTTGGTCTTGTGACCTTCATAAGAGCTTTTTGTCAGGGCACATATTGGTGTCCAACCCTATCCGTTATCTAACCCCTTATGGACACTCTAGACACACCCTTTCTACTCTTAGTACTCGCTCCCACATCTATCATTCTCTCCTGTTTCATCTTTTGATAGTTGCATTGTTCTGTTGACGAGTCATCCTGGGAAATAGTTACTCCAGTCTCCATGTATAATAGAGTCCTGGGGCTATTGTAGAGCCCCAGCTTTGTTATCAACTTGGTCTTTGGGCTTCCTTCTCATCTGACTTTAGTCAATTCCTGACACTTTTGTTCTATATAAATAAATTCAAGGCGGTATAAACCTTCCCATGGGTACTCTCAAGGCTCCTACATGTCACTGAGACACTATTAGGAGCCTTGGACTGCCTTGGACTGCCTTGTTGCACCATATATAGCCATGAAAACTTGAATGTGGTTTCTGAGCATCTTTTGACTATATTTAAAGGTCATTTATAATTAAGTCCATTACAGTTGCTTACTATCAGGTGATACACTACGCGTGAATGAGACAGTCGCGCCGTATTTCTATTGTAGAACAAGATAGAATACATGTATTGTCACCATTTCTTTTGTAAAAATTAGAGTAAAACCGAAAGAATGTGAACTATATTCTATCCTTGTACCATGAATAGTCCCATATTTTTAAATTAAATTGCAACATCACAGGAAGTTCACAAAATCACTTTCTATGAATTATTTATGGATGAGGGTGAGAGAAATATGCAGGTCCCATGCACAAAAAAGGTTTAAAAAGGTTCTATAGCATGTGGGATACTCTATAATTGTGCGATTTGCATGCTAGGGCCCCAATCTTAGTAATAAAACATGTGAAAAAATGCTATTATTAGTAGATAATCAGGAAGAAATGATCAGGTGCTTTATTCCATTTCCCAAGGCTTTCACAACCTCATTATGCGTTGTTTTAGCTGTCAGACACATGTCTACCCCTACCCACCACTCCAAGACATCTCAGACAATGGTTAACCATGCCAAATCCGAGCTCGAAAAGAACATTGAACGACGCAGAGAGCATGATGCTCTTATGGTCAAAGCAGTGGAAATGTACAAAGCGGAGCAGAAAAAGCCAGTAAAGGAGAGGCTTGGGCTTTGTATAGTCTGTGAAAATGTTTCCCGGCGGTATTTCGATGACACTGGCAAGATTATCAAGCTCTCTCATCAGACTCTTTCTCGTCTTGCTACTGGTGGAACCACTCGACATCAAATTGCAGCAGAAAGATCTTGGCTACTCCCTAGTGAAGTCAACCCAGTCATTGAGGTTGTTAATGAACTTGCTTCCCGTGGATTTCCATTCTCACATTGGCGTCTCAAAGAAGTTGTTGATACCATCCTCTTTGCTCGACTTGGCAAGGACTTTCCAGCTACTGGTGTTGGTGTTCAGTGGACATACTGCTTTGCTAAACAATATAGCGACCGCATCAAACTCTATCGATCCCGGCCTCGGGAAGATAAGCGTGGCTGAGCTGCTAATCCACATACAAATGAAGAGTGGTGGAAGTTGCTGAAGGAAATTCTAATAAAGTATGGTATCAAGCCTCACAATCTGTACAGGAATGACAAGGTTGGAGTTCTACTTGGTGGGCAGGGTGAATGTGAGGTAGTTTTTGGACCTGCTCAACCTGGGGGCGCACCAAAGCAGCAAACTGGAGGCACCCGGGAGAATGTTACTGTTATTTGCACAATTTGTGCTGATGGAACCAGTGTTGAACCTGGGGTTATCTTTAAAGGAAAGGCATATGATGTCCGCTGGGGTGATAACAATCCACTCAATGCCGTGTAAGTCTGTTGTTTGAATTATTAATTTCTTTTGCCTTACGTATACGCAACAGAATTGGTTATTCTGCAAAAGGGTGGATGGATGGAGAAATTGGAGCTAATTGGATGGAGGCCTTTGAAAGAAAGACTCGTGTAAAGGCCAATGGTGACTACCGATTGCTTATTGTTGATGGTCACAACTCTCACTACACAGTTCCATTCCTCCAACTTGTTTGAGAGCACAAAATCATTGTACTTTGCTATCCTGCACACACCACTCACATATACCAGGGGCTTGATGTTGTTTTATTTTCTGTTCTCAAGCTCCATCTAGCAGCAGAGCGCCGTAATCTCTACCACACAACTGGACAAGCCATCAACAAGCAGAATTTTATGGAGATTTTTGGAAAGGCTTATGCGGCGGCATTTACTCCAGAAAATGTCAAAAAAGTGTTTGCAAAGACAGGTATCGAGCCCTACAACCCATCTGTTGTCACTGAAGCAATGCTTACACCCAGCAAAGAGACTTCTGTTGAAGCTCATCTCCCTGCCAGAGCTGCTGCATCTGAACCTATCAACATCCTTGTTGATCTCATTCAAAATCTTCAGCTGGATGCAACAGATGCCTCTGACAATCCCAGCAGTGACAACAGCAGCTCTAACAGTGACAGCAACAATTCCGATGGCTCTACTAATGAATCTGATGGGGAGCCAGCCCCTAACAATGCGCAGATAAGATCGAACATGACGCACGTGTCATATGTGACATGCGTGATGACATCATCAATTCCGGCATCAACCACATCAACATCCGCTCCCACGGCATCATCTCAACCTCCAACTTCCACATCCAACTCCTCTGACAACGAAACACTCACCAACCACATCTGGGAAGCCATCCAAAGGCTTCAAAAAACCAATCTCGCCTATCTGTTCAAATCCACCCCTGTCCATTCCTCCGATCCCACCCCAGAAACCCAAACCCAGACCCAGACTGAGATGGCACCTCCCCCAGCAACACTTTCCTTCGCTAATGCCCTTGATATCATCCCAAACACGGAGCAGGAGGTCTACCTACTTGCTGCCCTTCGCCAGATGGAGGCTACTGTGGCCAATGAACACGAATCCCGCCTCCGAAGTGAGGCACACTGCTTCGAGTTGCAGGCATCCCACATCCTCAATGAAACCTATGCTCGAAGGCTCAAGGCACAGCTGCAGGTGAAGGAAAAGAAGGGGAGCAAGAAGATGAAGCTGGTTGGGGATGTGCATGCACGGATGGTGACGTCGGACGAATTCTACAAGATGGCAAAGGACAAGGAGAAGGAGGTACGTCGTGAGGCAAGGGATAAGCAGGAAAGGAAGGAAGCTAGGCTGGCATACGATGCCGCTGTGGTGGAGTGGGAGTTGGCTAAAGAAGAGAGGAAGGCTGAGGTGGCGAGGATCAAGGAGAAGAGCAAGAAGGCCAATGATACATACAACAAGAAGAAAGACGCAGCAAAAGCGAAGGACAAGACCTTCAGAGGCACCAAACCCATCCCCATCCCCAAAGCCCTTGACAGGCCGAAATTAAAGGATTTCCTTGCTCGGGCTGGGGCAGTACCTGACGAGGGCAAAGAGGAAGCTTTGGGGGACTCCAGCGAGGACGAAGACTAGCCAGTTCGCCCCCCACCACCACCAAAATCGACGAGGAGGACAAATAGGTATGTCCCAAAATAGTTTTGATTGCGCATCAGTGGCTGTATCACTGACCCATAGTTCATTATCCAGGCTGTGGTTGGGTCCTTTTTTTTTTTTTCACGTTCATGTTCCCTCTTTTCGCTTTTTTTATATTTTTTAAATGTTGTATGTACTCAAATATACAATAATGTATTTTTTTCGGACATGTCCCCCCACTATAAGTGACGGAAATGACGTTCATTTATTTTAGTGTCCCACATGATGGTAAGTGACTGTATAAGTTATCCATTACTTTTTAGTAGCAATGATATTGCTACACTATAAATATCTTATATCACATGCCTGTCAAACATATAAATTACATGCAACGCATGGCAAATTGTACGCTTCTGGTTCTGAAAATTAGCCGAGTAGCTCCTTTTATTTGTGCCTGAGCCATTTTTAAGGCATAAGTCAGAGCATTGTCATTTCAAGCACACATTCTAGTCTATTCCGACAATGTTTCCAGCTTCAATGAAGTCGATGTCAAGCATGCTTTCTACAGAAACAACAACATCATCCTATCCACTTGTGACACGTACAAACAAAGACTATACCATGGCATCTCTGTCATCAGCAAGTTCAGTTGATTTGTTTGCTCGCTTTAACTCCATTTCTAAAATTATTTTTCTAGGCCTTTCTCCCATAACTATCACATCCACGACTCCTTCTACTATTATCCATCCAGTCCCCTTTGCTGCCCACAATTACTTGGATTGCATCAATATCAAATGTGATATCACATGTCCACACATTTGTCATTATGCTCCAAACGTCGAACAAAAGCCGGAGAACATTCCTCAACTTATAATCCAACGTTTTTCTGAAAGTGACAATCCTTGTTCAGATGACAATATCTGGACCATTCCAAAAAGCGATCATGTGGCACTTCAAGGTTCCAGAACATACTATGTCCATCAATATGGTATTCTCAAATTCTTTGACATCACCAAGTTCATGAAAGTACCTTCTCCATGGAGATGTTACTATGGAGTAGACATGGAAAGCAGGAGAATTTGTTGCTGTGTTATTGTAGAGTCATCAGAGGAAAACAACAAGAACAGCAACAGAGTTTGGGACTTTATTCGCTCTTATTTTACATGTAAAATGTCTTCCGATTAGTAACCATTTCTATATTTAGACATTTTTTCCCTTGGACAGAGTATACATTCAGGATATAAATATTTGCAAAATTCAAACGGTAATCATGCATCTAACACTGGTACCGCTCAGTAACCAGCACCACTTCTCTGCATTCAAACTTCACATTACATCCGACCCCAAAGTCTTATCGTTAACAACACTTGTCTGGATTCACAAACTAGAATCCTTTGGCAATCACAAGGGATTTCAATGACCTGGCATGCTTATAGTCATTCAAGTCATGTTCAACATTTCTTCAACACAGTCTGCTCACCACAACACATTGGTACTGTGATTTATTAATTTAATATAATCATTTGAATGCTATTATTAATATTATTTTTCTGTACTTCAGGGTCTGTTTGGTATCTGCATGTGGATATGTCTAAGCAGTCCAATCAGCAACACTGTTTCAAATCAAATAATTGTACCAGCGCCTTACCAATATTTGGATAGATTAAAATACCATTACTTTATCCTTTAGGAGTTTGCTTTGGTAGTATTGCATCATTAGAGCAAGCTTACATGGAGAATAGCAATCAGGTATATTAGAATGCCATTACTTTATCCTTGAAAAAAACTGCAGGAGCCATGTTATACATTTGAAATATTACCGGCTCTTAGCACATAAGTCCACACTCATATCCATGTAGACATTTACCCGTTAACCCATTGGTTTAACAATGGATTGAACGTAGCTCAAACAAAAGTGCACCGCTTAGGATGCTTTATAGATAATTTGAAATTCTTGCATAGTCAACAATTTGTAGCTCATTTGATTACAGTTAGAGTAGGGCGGGTATGGGTATGGGTTAAGATGGTGGGACCTGTGAACTTTTAAATGAGCCCAAAATTGTTTTAAACAGTGAATAATTGGTTGGGTTATAATCAATTCTCTGTCTTTGACTGAAAGTAAATTCCACTCAACCAAATCTCCACCGATTTTGATATTTTTAGGCTTGTTCTGTGCAGCAAACCCACGGGTTGACGGGTAGGGGTATGCATGGGTATGAGTGTAGGTGTAGGTCAGCAGTGCGGGAGCCATGTGTACCTGTAATATTCCCTAATATCTATTCGGAATGTTAACCGAGACTCGGACAAATGGATTAACTTGTTAGTTTGTTTATGAATAGACCAATAATCTGTCAAATAACAGTCTAATACCTACTAAATGTCAGTACTAGGAGCTATATGCTAATGCACCATAATGTAAAGCTAGGGCCGCATGTTGTACCCTTAGCTTTTAGTGTACGGGCTATATGATTCAGCCATCGTAGCTGTATTGTGCAATTACTAACACTAAGAACAAATGATCATATAGCTATAGGTGGACTGTTATTAGTCAGTCAAATGATAATCTGAGTGCCACTGATATCCATATGATAGGCAGAACTGTAGATAAAACAAATGAGCCCGTATATGCGCTCAAAAGTCCAACAATACATTAGCTCAGATCTTGGTATTGGCCTATAGTCTAACCTACTGACACTTTCGCAGCTATAACCTTAGTGTAAGACGGCTTTCTCGGAGAATAGTAACCATTGTCGCCTATCATTAATATCATATAGCATGCACTTTGACCCACCTCTTACCGCACATCATGAAGCATTCAACCAAAAGAACACAACGGAAATACGCACAGTCACAACTACAAAAGCCAAAAATCACAGAAAGCTTTTCATTTCCACACATTTTTTGCACCAATGATCTTACCGACAATTAAGCCAACATCGTACTTCTTCCAATGTGCTTTCTGACAATCATCCTCAGAATGTTAGTGCTACAAATTATATGCCTTTTCCATTGCCTGTTCGTGCATTACATCCATCTACCTTTTTTACAACTACAAATATTTCTTCTACCCACTTTGTCCAAAGCATAGAGTAACTTTATACCATAACACCAATCAGAATTTTCTATAGTAATTATACATATGATTTGTCAAACTTAAACAATTAAGTCCTGCTAACATGATATAATCATTACCCGGTATGTTGAGAGTCCATTAAACCCATAAGCGTCTGTGGTTATAGGCCTGTGGAGTGAGAGCTGCAGGTTATTTTTAATTTAGCTAGGGAATATCAAGGGTCAGTCCGACCTGTGTAGGTTATGCACGAGAGTAGGCGTGAGTACGGGTGTGAATCACAAATGTATGACCCACATGTTCCTGTACAAGTTTGATAATAACTCTCTGCATAGCAAGGGGTATGACTCTGCATGCTATTCAGTCAAATAAATAAGACTACATTAATTTGAAAAGAAGCAATATTTCAGGGTGTTAAACAAATACATCGTAAAAAGGCTTTGAACGAAGTAAATACCATGTCTGGAAACCCTTTTTCCTTGTGAAACTTTTGTTCTCGTTTGTTAGAGTTCTGATCAATCCATGTTTCTGGCAAGATATCCTTGGATATCATTCCATATTCAATCCCACGTATCTGCAAAATGAATTTCCACCATCCACCTTCCTTGCTATCTCAAACAGGGGTTCCATCATGGTCGTATGCAGCCACTTCAGTAATGTGTTGAAGTCATACACTTAATAATATACTAGTATGTCGAGTTATGACCCACAATTAGTGTAAAAATCGTGTCGCGTTAACAGGTCAGATGACCTTTTAACCAAGTCATATGACTCTCTGCGCAGTGCAGAGGAAGCCGTGATAACAATTCTAATTTCTTACGGAACGCAAACTGTGACCCGGCATCTTCTGCGCTCACAAGTTATGTGACATAAATCAGGTGGTATAACACGGCGGGCAAGCATATGTCAATTTGTGGCTGAATATGTCATGTCAATTGGTGCAGCGATTGATGCGGAATTGGCTGCCGAGTCACACATGTCACGTAGAATTTATATCGAGTCAACAATTTCCTTGTATCCAGACAGTATAATGGTAAATTTGGCATTTCTTTTGGAAGTTTTCTGAGATATTTACATGTCTGAAGTGGATTAAAAGCTATCATTTTCATTTCAATTTCTACAACAGTCTTCACAGAGTCATTTTTGGGTACCCTGACCACAATGCATTCTATTCGCTTATGAAAGAATTTAGATGTCAATAAGAAGTACATTGTATACATCAATGCAACTCAAAACATTTAATTAAATATTTAAAGAAACATCTGTGCAAATAGAGAAGAAATCATACTTCTTGCGAAGCTTTGGCCCTTTTTATGCCGACATGACACGTCACGGCAGCAATTGACAGTTACTTGCCCGCTGTGTAAATGTCACATAAAACAAAATCGGGCAAGTCACAGAAATGGTGAGGCTAGTGACAACTTACTTGCTTAAGCCTCTTCCTTACACATTTTGTTTGGTATTGGTTTGAAATCTTTTATCCTGCTACAGATGGAGATGCCAATCTCGCCACTTGAATGTGACATCAAACATATCCAGGTTATAAAACCCTTTAAGGTTCGTTGTGCAAGCTTACGATCATCAAGTCCTATGCAATGACCAATCCCATAAGCCATACAGCTATAGCTAAACGGTTATGGGCCATTGTAGCACCACCAAGGTTCTATGTACTTTGTGGACTCTTTGACATTGCACTAACTTTCAATATTTCAGATTCAAGCCTGGTGTAACACTACTCAGGAAATGTAACTATATCTTCTCCTTACAGCTTTCTGATTCTTTAACTCTGCCTTGGTATGTTCTCAACAGACGTGGTCCTTGACATTGTGAAGGAGGGAACAGTTTTCCAATTGCTTCGCGTGCACAATAAACAAGACAAAATGCCCAAGACATTAAAAGTTGTGACGTGAGCACTCATTGACGACGAAACAATACGCGCTGAAATCGACTTTCTCCGCATTCGCGGTGAGTCTGACGGTTCGACGTGAGTCTTTCTGTGTCTCAATTTTTGTGACTTGTCTTATACCACAGCTCAGACATTCCAGGTATTTTGAGGACCATAATGACCGATTGTACACTTATATAGTGTTCAATCCTCCAACTAAAACGCTGCGTGAAGTACTTTCCAATTGTGTTGTGTATCTCACCGTCAGGTGTATTAAGGAAACAGGCCAACAAATGATGGAAGGATTGCGATGCAGGTATCCTTTCGTGTTTCTTTTCATAACGGTCTGACTCTCTTATTCTTTAGTGTTGCATGGAATAAGACAGTACCACACCGAATTAGCTCCGGAGAACATCGAGTTTGTGGACTTCTGTACAGAGGAAGACGAGATTTACAACAAAGGTTCCTTTGTAAAAAGGGTACATTTGACATCCAACTTGTATATGCAAAACACTTTCTCTCACTCCTTTCTCCGTCAGACTGTCCTTGAGAATAGTCATATCAGATTTTCTTTCTACGGTGTCATTGGACTACGGGGAACTAAGTAAACAGGCATTGATCAGAACAGATCACCTGAAGTTGTGTACAGTGCGTACTTTTATACATTTCTTCTCCGTTGTGTCCAATGAAGATTGCCTAGGAAAACACTGCCCCAGTGCCAGCAACTGTTTTGCAGCCGGTTGTATCCTCGCTGAGCTTATTCTTGGATCGCCACTATTCCCTCCTTGCACCACCACACCTACATACCGAAGAGAAAAGACACTCTGTTACGATGCAGTACTCGGACCCATTCCTAAACGAATGATAGACGCTATTCGTTGTGCCTATGAAGGCCTTTTTGAAGGTCCAAACGCAAATACCCTGATACTGTGCGAGGCGATATAAACAACGGCATTCAAGTGTTTTATAACAGTACATTCCACTTAAAGGTATGCAATATCTGCTTCATATCGGAATAGTAAATAATAATATTTTCCGTGCACTTTTTAGCGTCGACTTCCTGATAAAACAAGTCGCGATCTCATTCTCGGTCTACTATCTCTCAACTTCAGGGAGCGTTTCAGCGCTCCTTCTGCTGTAAATCACTTGTATTTTGATATTATTGATTGATTCCGACGGTATTATGGTGCCACCGGAGAGCATCCTGGAGAGTTTTTATTCCTACTCAACTTATTCTTTCTTCATCTACAACAGTTTTCACTGTACTCAAATGTCATTTACTTTACAGTGTAGCATAAGTCAAAAAAATACCTTTGACAACAGTCATCATAATATGAATTAGCACTTGGTCCACAAGACTGAACATAGCACAGGCAAAAGAAAAACGAACACATTACTTTTAACGCGCATTTGAAAACTGCTTGACTTGGGTTTACACTATAAAATTCACTAGCTGTACCTTTATTTTTGCTTGATTGGAGAGCGAAAAAGATTATTTAGACGCATATTGTAAAGAATGGATAAACCGTTTATTTTTACAGGATCGTAAATCAATATCAACTCAGTCAAATAATGTACAGACGCGGTGTTGCCTACAAAGGCTGTCCCAGAAACTTGAATATGTATAAACATGTTCCATTAGACACGGAGAGCTTATAAAACAAAGGCGCAGATATATTAAAGAGGCCCGACATCATGGTCTGTCGTCAAAAAAGGCTTGATTCAACGAGGAATGGATGACTATCGAGCAAATCTAGAGGATGCCTCTGTTCCTCATCAAGGCAGAGCATTCGTTCTAGGAGATCTCGCGCCTCAATGTTCGGGATAGAAACCTACACGTCAACATCAATGACTGGTAGCATATTGCAAAGAAATGCTCAACACCCACACTTAGATGAGACACATCTTCTACGAACTTTCTGATAGGCGCCGACACCCAAATGTCTATCTCCGGGAAATCTGAGTTACTGCTGCGGAAGATGCCCTTGAAGCGTTTGTGGATACTGTATATCATATCATCACTGAAAGGACCTATGATCGCATTGAATAGAACTGTCTTCTCCCTTCTATACCTGTACCACTGACTCTGACCACATACAGGAAATAAGGGCGCTCCTTTCACTAATTCAGCGATGATACAACCTATAGAAAATATGTCGCTGGCATTAGAATAGTCCATTTCTACTAGAATGGCCATGAATCAACAAGAGAATGATGTCCAGACACGGTAATACGAACCGTAAATAACCTCCGGTGAACGATATTGATCCGTGCTATTGGCGATGCCATCCAGATTATTGATTGGCCCATATTAAGCTAACATCACCTTAGCTGAAGAGAGAACTTTCTGGCAAGATAAATCAATCGTCAGTTTCTCCCCCTCTTTTTTAGAATCACTGTACAACTTACCCTGCAACAAAAACCTTTTGGTGTATAAACACTTTCCGTTAGAAGTTTTCCTTTATCAACGAGTACGTTTCCTGGACAGATGTCCCCGTGATAGATATTATTATCATGGAGGTCTTACAGAAGATTTATGCATAAGCCCATGCTCTGATAAAACTACGGTCGACTCACGTTGAATGGCGCAAATTAGTTGGTGAGATATCTCTCATTTATGTCATTCGGTCAAGAAGATATCATAGTCTAAAAGAACATCCTTGAGAGTTCTTGAAGGTTGTTCAAAAACGAAGTACAAGAACGAAGGGCTCTGGTGTACTTCAATACATACATGTATCAAGGCCCTAGCCAAAGTGCACGATTTAATGAATAAATTTGGACTAGATCAAAATGAATCCTACTCTGGTGTTGAATGCATATGCTTCAATAGACCTAGCTGCTGCGCAATACATGTCTCGCAGACAGTTTGTCGATTCGCCACCCTGACAATATGTGTTCTTCCCACCCCAGTGCTATCTGTTGCGGACAGTATTTGATAACCATAACCGCCCTTGATCACAGACAACACTTTATTCGGGACTGTGTAAGGTACTGAGCTGTCAGTGATGCTATAGTTGCTGCAAGTTGTGTTTAAAAATTACATTCTGGACACAACGAGTCTCCGGGTTCGAGGTTAGGAGCTATGCGAGCACACTTTCCCCATTTATGCATTGCAGTCAAGAAAAGGGACCCTGCTCTTGCATTTTTTTCTTCTTGGAGTCCGCTCTTATGGGTAGCACACCAAATTTACCTGCCAAAGGCGGCCAGACCATGCTAATGTCACGGTATGTGACGCATAACGTGTAACTACTTGACCTTCATAATGGGTAACACATAACGCATCAACATAAATTGTTCTCTGTGAGGTCTTTGCATAAGCAAAACCAAATACAGAAGTATAATGGAAAATATAGACAAGCAATGATCAATGATCGTCAACCCGGCATACCGACAGTACTGTTGCAATGAAGTGTTTGACCATCCTACAGCCTTAAATGGTGCTCTCTAAAGTAAAGAATACTATGTCTCCTGAAATCTCTTTCCATTGTTCGGAAGGTTATGTTTTGGTTCTACTGAAACGCACCCCTTTCATGTGTACTGGTCCCTACTACTACCATTCCGGTTATGTTACCAGGTGTCAAACTGCAACAGAGACTTTTGGCAACTGATATAGCTGCGCACCAGCATCTCGGATGTGATCTGTACGTACACGACACTTATCACACCAAAGGGTCCTTCGTCCACGGGAAACAGAACGATAAACATGCCTACCGGAAGACCAATCGAATCGAACAAGGTCTTAACTGGGAACAATTAACTATTGAATGGCTAGACGGCAACGATCTTCTTCTAAGAATACCATCAATGCCATTAAACAGAAATGACCTTCTTGAGAATATTATGGCTGACAATAGACATCATTTCTTTTTGGCGGGAGTGACATTCTGTCCATCCGAACATCATTTAGAAGAATTATTCCAGCACCATCAAGGAATCCCCATACAATTCAGCATCGCAAAACCTGACCTCATTGAAATCAACCAACGCAACGACAAAGTAGAATGGAGGGTCAACCTGAAGTGGTCTTTGCGAGTAAAAGTATGAGGACATAATTTGTATCGAAGGATACCCCGCCTCAACACACTTTTATCATATAGAGATCGCACCAAGTACAGATTTACTTCTATACCTTGACGCTCAAACACATTTTGCCCACTAAATTCTACCATGGAACAAACTTACCCGGCATATGGTTACCCAAAGACAAGGGCACATTAGGAAATCCTTCTCCGAACGACATAATCTGGTTTCCCATGGCAATTCTATCAGAAGCATTCAGTTATACAATATTCAAGAAAATACCTAACACTATTCATTCACCATGCAAGCAGCTCAGATGGCACTATAACACAAAATGTCAAGACTGTCAATTTGATCGTGATTGTCGCACAAAAACACAAGAAAGCAAATCAATCGGAAACATCGCTAACATTTCATTGGACGAGGCAGTTCCAATCACCAACATTCTTGCTTTTGTGCGTAAAGAATGTCGCAACCCGTCAGAGGGCCCTTTACTTGATCTGGAAGAACTGCATGGCGCAATATCTAAACCATTGGTATACCTGAAAATCATGGAATCAATGCCAGAAACACTAAACTCTGTGGCCCGTACACTCAATATCTTGGAAAGGAACGTAGAAGGCAAGACTCGATATTACAGCCCCAGAGTGGAAGCTGCTCGGAGTGGGACTACCCAGGTAAGACACCATTTATTACTTGAGTGCCCTTGGATTTTGAATGCAATATAGATAATCCCAAAGCAAACCCATTCATATCCGATTTATGAAGACATTACAATCATTATCACCGTGATCCCAGATGCCACAGGAATGCTAAACTCACCGACACACTTCTTTCTATCAAAATTCTCTGCTCCCCACATTGCATTGCCAACCGAGATTTTTTTGTGCACAAAATCCGAAGTCACACAAACTATAGCCAATCTCATACGCAACATACAGAAATTTTCGCGAGATTCTTCAACGCGACCAACCTTTCATTTTTACACATGGACTCAAACCGATGAGGACATTCTTAGAAAATGTATCTCCAGATTTGTCCCCATAACCCTTCAAGATCGGAGCAACATCTCTCTTTGTTTAAGAGGACTCAGACACTACGACCACAATCCTGCTGATGAATATCAAGACTCGCTTCACTCAAAAGCCGTCAACAAGTTTATCATCAACGATTCACCAAGCGCGAGTGCCTATAGTGGTCCTGCGATGGGGATATGGAGGCGATGGCAAAGAGAATCAAATTTGAGTATTTCAATGACTCTTCCCACCTCCCAATCGATAAAATCACACCCACACTCAGGAACTTTAATCACAACAGAGTAACTAACTTGAAGACAGAAATTGGAACTCATTTAGCTATCCCCTTTCCGGGATACTGGACACTGGAAGACTGCGCCTCTATGATCTTACCCACTGTAGGTCAATGTCTCACGGACAAAGCGATCGTGATACCACTCACTCAAAGCAATTCTTGCGACACACTTGCCATGTTAGAAGGACGAAACTATCACCTCCATTCCATGTTGACTTCCTTCAGGAACATGGCAATCACTTCCGTTGGTCGTCTTTCGCCAATGAATATGGCCAGGTACATGCAGGAAGAACCAATATTTATGTTGAAAGAGCCTCACCTTCAAAACCTGGCATTGGTACAAAAGGTAAGAATTCATTATTAAAGAGGTTTCCCATATAACACACGTCTCCTATAGACAGAGATACACAACAAGCTTTCCGCTATCTGGCACTCAATGCTTGACCGATCCTCTGCGCATCTCATTTTACAATTCAGCCATTGTGCAAGGGATACAAAGGGAACCGTATTCGCATTTCTTCTACATCAAACAGTACTGGAAATGTTGAACACAAACGATAATTTTTACCAGCATATTCTTGTACCTTACAATGAGGACGAAGAACCCATATTAGAGTCGCTCTTTGAAGATGTAGACTTTATGGATCTCAACTTTCCTTTGAATACACAGACAACCACACTTTGAGACCAGCAACAAGAAGAAATCAAACGCAAACTCTATGTGGCAAGACTTATGAATATTCAATTAACACAATTTCAGGCAACGATGGTATTTCTAAGACTCTGGGGAAACTATGACGGCCCCAAACGCGGAGCTAAGTACCGTCTATTGCCTCGATTAATTGACTTCAACACACCTAAAGTGTTATCCGCCCTCTTGAACATAGATATTCAATGGGAACTCCAATCAACGGCATCTCAAATAACACCACACAGACAGATTCCTTTTGTACAGTTGGTATCTGACCCATGCTCGCTAGGTATGATTGGCGACAGCAACTTGTACCTCTCGAGTGAATTTACCATCCACGAACGTCTACTACAATATAAACAAGGACTCAAAGTCATTATACTTCTCCATTCTCAGAGGGAAGCTTTACAGTGTTTTTTGTCCTATCGTCTGTCCGTCATATGGAGGCCACCAGGTATGTAACTCCAACTTTACCTGCGCACATGATATCAACTTTTTAACGTAGAATCGGGCAAAACACACACAATCATGAATTCATTATTGCACCTCATCGAAGTGGAACACATCCTTCATTGCAACCACACCAAAACCGTATTTGTCACGATGATTACCAACAATGCAGCAGAAGAATGTAAAACAAAACTAGACAATCTTATCTTAACCCATCTCAGAAGAAGTGCAACAACCGTCAAATGGATTTCCAAAGTAAAATTCACTCTCATCGCAACACGTAAAACTCCAGACATCGAAGATAATTCATCCACTACAGTCCAGATATTCATAGGCACGGCTTATCAAGTGCGTACGATCCGAATATTAAACCATGCACTCGAAGTGACTGATACTCACTCCACAGCTCGGGAAGTTAGTCAAACGCATACAGAAACGAGTCGATTGCATTATCGTCGACGAAGGGGGCCAAATGACGCTAGGGACTCTTGCGATTGTTGCAGAAAATATGAGTCCAACAGGGTGTATATCCATCACAGGAAATACTGAACAGCTTGCCCCGATCACCACTCTAAAATCATCGCACAACAATAAAATCACTCTGCATCACTCAATATTGTCTCATCTGATACGTGCTATCACCCAATTACGCAATTTCACAGATCACAGATCAATCAAAAATTGCATTGTCCAATTAACCGACAATTTCCGGTCGGTAAAATCCATTCAAAAAGACCCTTTATGCAAATTAAACATTTTACAGGTTACCACAAGAAACGTGCGAATTGCTATCATTCATCTATCTGCAGAAACTCTTACGTATACAAAATGATACGCAACAACATACTTTACGCCTCACATATGCTTTAAGTACCCTGTTCGATATCCCAGTCACAACTCTACCAACTGCATCCAATTTTTTGCCCCTCATCACCCTCGACGTTACATACACATCACCCAGAGAAATGACTTATGCTGCTCAAGTAGCGGCAGAAGGCAAGCTGGCAGTAATGGTATCCCTTTACATACAAGCGACTCTATCAGAAGAGGACACCCTGATAATCGCTCCCCACAAGATTCAAACAGCTGCAGTCAAAGCAGCATATATTGCCATGGACAACGAAGGTCAAATTACTTCAAGAGACAACACAAATGCTAACCTCGATATCACGGGTGGCAAACCAACCGTGAAAGTAGACACAGTAGAACATGTACACGGTACGGTGACTTTCATCAACTGGTAAACTAGCTCAATAAATGCTGACATAGGTACAGAATCAGCCTATTTGATTGTACTACTATCCTGCCTCAAAAATTCGACAACCAACATCAACTTTCTTTTTGACCTGAGACGTTTAAACGTAGCCTTAACAAGGGCGAAGAAGGGATGTATTCTAATAACAAGGCAAGAAGTTATGCACCCGGGTCCTAGAATTCTCGCAAACAAACAAACCGCTAAAGGATATATGTTACTCAGAGGTTATCTTGCAGCATCCACTCGGTACTGCATCACCATCGAAACTGACATCACTAGATAAATATCAATGGCAATGAATGATGTGGATTGTACATAAAGTCGACCTGTATAAGATACATTTTACAAATGAAAAGTAAATGACATATATATACAAAAACCTGATGCTTTATATTTACTGAAGATTTATCGGGCATCTACCACAAGAAAAGAAATATGTGATTCTGAAACTGCCAGTAGCTTATTCGGAGGAGCTTAATTATGTTTTCAGCTCAATCCAGTCAAACGCGATTGATTAAAATACTCATTGGACATGTACCCAAGTACTGCGCACCGCGAGAACAAATACACAAGGGAGAGAGAAACGATGGATTACTATTTAACAGAGTATAAAAAACAAAGAAATTGATAGTATTTTTTCATACAGCATAACGCCTAAAACATAACCAAAAACCTTGGAGAACCATTTCATGTGATGATACAATATAGACTTACCACTTTCAGATTCCGAGCGACCTAGGACATAGTTTGCGCTTCGCTGAATCTGCAATTATTTACGACAAAAAAAGATCATGGCTAAATTCTTCTGTGGTTGGATCTAGACAAGCTGCTAAAGCACAAATGCCGTCATTTCTTGCCAATAAAGGGAAAGAAGAGTCGTCGTAAACAACTGCATAGATCAGGTCAGAAGAGAGAGATCAACAGGAAACAAAGACTTGCCGTGATTCTTCCTCCTCCTCTTTCTAGTAACCTTGAACATCTCATATACCCTCAAGTTTCTGGCCCCACTGACAAATCGACTCAAAACGGAAGGAGAACTTGAAATGTTGAATGTATCCTTTGTATCCCTGCTGGAAACATCATCTCTAAAGGCTTTTGAAATGATTCGTTGGAGAGGTGCCACAACGTACACTGTCAGCAGAACCTGGCACTGAAGCACTCGAAACAACCAGCAATTCTTCGTCTGTATTGGGTGCATCTGACTCTGAGCATATATCCATCTTTCCAGTCAGTTGTGTCAACGTGGGAATTGTTGAAGAATCATCGAGAATAGACCCAAGAATCTGTCCAGAATGCAGAGCACGTCAGATTGCCGGTATGGACTCGTATGAACAGGTAGAAGGAGAAGTAGAATAACCATCAAGAGATCCAACACCATCCATGTAGAATGTTCAACAAAATTCATAAAAAGAGAACAGAGACAGATACTTACCCGACTTAATTAAGTAACATGCACATGATAGCATATCACCCTTTGACAGCAACTTGTCAACATCAACTGTAAAGGGAGTCAGCCCAGGAACTTTCAACCAAGAACTTTCAACCAAAACTACACTCACCATGGAATGGACAAGCATACTCGACATTCCCGAAATTACATATCAGACGCGATGTAGCGTCAGCATCGCCAGGTGAGTCGCCTCGCTTTACGAGAACACAAGGGAGCACGTGAAAACACATTGGCATGTCAAATTTATGACTATGTGAATGGTTCAAAAGATGTTCAGGTGAAAGAAGGCGTCCTCGATCATCGAGAGGACTGTCACCAAGATCAATAGAAGGGTCAGCAAAGAAAATGATAAGAGTAGCATATAAACTCACTAAGGCATATCAATGATCCTCGAGGGAAAGGGATAGACTCGGAATGTAGTCAAGGCGGATGCAGCCCGCTGCTGCAGAACCAAAGAATCCTCGAAAGTATCTGGCTTAGCATCCAGAAACATTCTCTTCCCGTTTGAAGGATGAAGGTTTCAAAACAAGATTACTCGGCAAGAGTCACACTGTATATATACAGCAAAGAAAGACAAAAGTGTATCAGCTCTGGTAGAATCATTGTGGTGTCTGAGACAAGAAACGGTAAGAACCTTTCACCTTTCCAAAAACAAAATGGTACACTACTAGCTAGTAGCTAGAACGAACATAACTTTGCCTTCTTCTTTGATATAAAGCATAAGCAAATAACACACATTAATGGTTATTTTGAATCTCAAAGAATCCTGTCACAGCTGTCACTGACTGATCAATCACCGGTCACTTTGTACATGGTGCTTAATACTTATCTCTTACGCATGCAGCTTTCTGCTCACTGAAACACCATTAAACAAAAATGTGACAGTACGACAAATACATTGCATACCAAAAGCAAAGGATGACGAGCAAACGTTGAGCAAACGCAGACAGAACCAAAGTCACTAATGTTGAAAAAGGAAAACCTCCACTTTTCCCACACGAGAAAGGATCATATTTTATAACAGAACAATTCCTTCGCAAAAGACTTTGTATGAAATTTATTTTTATGCCGTCATACAAAGACAATTTTATTATGTGAGTCCTCCAGTAGCCAATCTGATGTAGCGAATATAACACATTTGCAGGAAACTGTATACACATCCTCCGAGGATCATACTCCCAGTCATAGCCAATGAAATACTTGACGAAATAGTGTCCTACCTACCTGGACACGAAGGCAGTGCGTCTTTGAAGATGTGCTGGATGCTACACAACATATTCGCTTGCAGACTATACAGAAAAGTCTCTGTATCCAAAACCACTGCCCGGAAATTTATGAAAACCATTGCCGAATCCAAGGAAGACTATGGATTACTTCTTAGGTCCCTGGAATTCGCTTCAAACTCCAATAAGGATCTATTCACAACATACCCGATGCTATGCAACGCAATTCACCGAATGCATAACCTGGAAACTCTCCACTTAAATATCCCTTACAAAGTATCACCCTATTTGATTTATCTCCTCCGTCGCAAGAATATCCTCCACAACCCTTCTGTCAACGACAATAAAATCGTTTGCAACGATTTGGAGTCCTTCACCACTGTACTACCCAATCTCCGTCATCTTTATATACATGGTAGCACCGACCTCCTCCAGATCATGACAGCCAGAAAACTTATGTTGTTGACATTAACAGTCATCCTCGGGAATGATTCACTGCCGCTACTCGTGTCAGCTGCCACTGGTGGCACCAACAAGAACAAAACAGTGACAAGCCTGACAATTACACTTCACACTGAGATAGAAGTAAACAGCATCATTACTTCCCTTCTTACCATCGTGTTTGCATTCCCGGAAATGAAACATCTGACAATTCGAACACCCACAGTAAATCCTCTGGTGAGCTCATCAAATCAACTATAATGCATTAGTTTCCGTTTTTGATACCTTACCTGTCTTCTATTAGGACGTGACTCTCTTGTTGGCAAACAATGCAACAATATTTAGAAAGCTCGAAAATTTTGTCATTAACAACTGGTCAATATGCCGTCCTCGCTTCAAGATGCCCGAACAGAAAGCATTTGAACGACAATGCAGGAACTTAATTAACGCAGCGAACACCCGACCGATGCTACAATCAATAGTGTTTACGACTATTGTATGGAAGAAAAATCTACTCAACGATTACTGGGTAAAGTATGAAGAGAAGGAGAGGAAACTCTTGGACAGTAGTGCAATACCACGGGGAAACTATAAGTATCCACTTTACTGGGATGCTATTTATGACGATAATCTACCCTCAACCCAGTCGTACTTGAGACCATGATGCAGTATAATATATATCTATGTATAAATCCTATACACGAATATATATTAGATTTACATATCAATATATCGAATCCTTTCCTAAACATGTATCTTACAACTTGTCCGATCCCTCTGGAGTTCTTTACTGCTTAATCTGCCAACTAATGCTCGAACACATGACACAAACTCTCTATTAACAGGTGACGAACAAAGTCCAGTCAGGATACTTGCCAGTGAGCCGACAGGAAAGACCGGTAGTACTGTCAGCTTGTCAAGTCAACTTTGAAGCTACATCTAGATCATGTAGCCTCTCCAACTCCTTGCACAACTCTTCCGGGAGACAATGGTAGATCTTGGTAGCTGGGAACCACCGCAGTATAAGAAGACCAGACAGCGACTTTACCCTGGAAAGCATTACGTATATACCCTGACCCCTTGCAGTAGCAAGGTCAACGATGACCTTCGAAAGTGTCTGACCCTGAGCTTTAAAATCAGTATAAGCATAGGCCGGTACCAGAGGAAGTTGTCTTCTACTGAAACCCTTAGTCATACCATCAATCGAATACTCAATCCGAGTTGTAACAGCAAATACGGGCACAACATCTACGGGTAAGTCACCTACTTGTATTCCACACCCGTCTACCTGCACATATACCACTTTTGTATACCTGAGACCATCTACATCATCGAATTTAATATCTACCACCACTCCCTCGGAACCATTGACCACTCCTCTATCAAAAACAATATTTTCTGTCACCATCACTTTCATCCCTACAAGCAAAGGTAACCTTCCCAGGGCATCTCAATTCACAGAAGAAGGAATACTCCATAACTCCTCTCTTACAACACCACCTACCGGGCTTCGATTTACAGTATCCATTGCATAGTACATAGCAAGCTTTTTATTCATTCTTGTTGCATGATAATGCACTAACTTTACGTTCAGTACATCCCTCAATGCTTTGCTACCTACGATAATAGGAGCGTCGCTGAAACTACAAAGAATTTCCTGGTCTTTGGACAAATTATCAATCAATCTGCTTCTGATATATTCCAGATCTGACAATGTCGTAGACGATTTAGACACACATTCCCCGATCCTCAGCCTACTCAAAAACTCTGCATAGTGGACATCTTCTGCGTGGCACTGATTCTTTACGAGCTCTATGATGATATCGACTTGCCTCCACAAAAAGGCACCATTCATAGCACTAATACCCTTCTCGTTCCTTGATTCTGCGAAAGACTGGTTCTGGACAAGTTCGTTCAAATACAATGCATACTGTTTTGGAGGCTTCAACTGACCGAAATCACCCATGAATATAACATTGACTCCTCCAAAAGGCTTATTACCACTACTCGCATCGTCCCCTTTCGCAATACGCATCCAACTCGACAATAAACTCAAGAAACGTGCGCCAACCATTGACACCTCATCAATTATCAAATATCTAACACTTCGCCACACATCCACCAATGCAGACACATCAGAAGACTTTCTAGTCGGTGTACTCAATATCAATGAATGTAAAGTATGGCCCTTGATCAAAACAGCAGCGATACCAGTCGGTGCTCCCAGCAAAAGGTGATGTTGCTTATCGAGTTTATCAAAAAGCATAACAATCAACTTAATTAAATGCGACTTCCCAGTCCCACCGACACCAGAGACATGCATAAGTAGTTGTCTATTGTCTTCGTTATCGCTCGTTAGTACATGCTGCGCAATCAGCTTAAAGGCGGTAAGCTGTTCTCTGTTAGATGCCAATTTCATCTCCTCAACGACACTGTCAACAGCAGCGCAGTCTCTGTCCATCCTATGGAACGCAGCCCCACCGTTCTTCAGTACAGCAGTCATTGTAATGGGCTCTTTCCTAAGGCTTCTGTCGGACATATGCTGCCTGCCACGTACAGAATCGACATCGCCAGAGGCGCGCTTCCTTTTCCGCATGCCAGTCATGATACTCAATTGTTCGGTTATAATACCAATCTCGTCCTCTCACACACACGAAGGCTCCTTGGTAGATATATCGAACAGCAATTCCGTTGACATTCGCTCCATTTTCTTTTACAAGACACAAATCCAACATCTGGATCGTCTGCGAGGTCACGATTTCTCCATATTCAACTCCACCAAACATAGAAGACTCGCCATCATCGAGCAAAGTATATGGATCAAACAAAAAATTGTCGCGAAAATTCATGTTTTCCACTTCTCGGGAGTCTCTAGGTAAATCAGAAGGTTCAACCACAAACGTCAAATCATTTAGCGTGCCATCCAGGGTACCAGATCTATTTTTCCTCGGGCCAGAATCCCTAGCATCCTTGCACTCTGTCAAAACTTGCATGTTAGCCATAATCCTTCTGTGAGTTTCCATTATATTATTTTCCCATGATGTGAAAGCATCTGACCATGACTCATTCACTCCTCTCAAATCTATAGAATTCCTCCAAGGCTTGAATAAGATCAACATATCCCTAGACCACTTGTTTATAGTTTCATCAGACTTTGTAGGATCAGGTATCTTGGGTCTGAGAAAAACGGGAATATGTTCAACCCTCCAAAAACACAAATAATGGGTGTCTTTCTGAGGATGCATATCCCCTATAAATCGGCCTTTACACTTCCTCTCTCCTTCCACATTCTTCTGATGCTTACTCTTAGCAATGCGAGAAACAAAATCATAGAGACACAAACGGTCAAATAAGGGTTCATCGCTCCTGTACATATAGTCTAACTGTTGATCGGAAGCGTTGATCGATTTTTCACCCAAGGATAAAGCCACGGAACATATATCGCCTATATCCCGATTATCCTCGCTGTGTTCCCAAGAAGACCATTCATGTATAATCGATTTCTGTATCACACCCCAATGAAGAATAACAAACTTTTCGGATTTATATGTGTCCCCCCCTCCTAGGATATGACTCATAACCTGCGGATGCGAAATCTCTTGTCGACCCATCATACTATTGACCGCCCCTATCACAGCGCTTAAACACTGGCTGTTACTACTGTCTTCAATCGTGTCTGGTATGGCCTTATATGCTTTCTCTATAGCATAACTTAACACAGAGACGCCGACGTGTACTGTAAGAGACGGCTTAGTGATATAGTCAGTCACATAGTACAAGAAAGCCT
>Ga0247779_1000505_pt1 | contig 24390 bp, 26 predicted proteins | sample UWRJL221509R5_FD_179925 | JGI IMG/M metagenome (GOLD analysis project Ga0247779, IMG submission 179925) | Plant litter microbial communities from Arlington Agricultural Research Station in Wisconsin, United States - UWRJ-L221-509R-5 | ecosystem: Environmental > Terrestrial > Plant litter >... | reverse complement strand
CGTATCCAGACCTCAGATCCATGCCTACCGTATTATGTGGAGCTTGTAGTAATGTGTTACAAACGTGCATGGTCAAAAGGCGTGCTATTATCTATAGCAAAAAATAAAATAAACATTCACGATTGGCTAATTCGAATTTCAACGGAGGAATAATGACTGAATCACCTCGACCGATGCCATCTAACGCCACCATTTCCTAGTGCCACCCTGTACCACCAGAGCGGTCGGAAAGTTGTTTAGCTGGTTTCGTTTGCCTGGCGTCATTCCACCAGCCGCGAAGGGAGAATAATTTCCCACTTGAGAGGCCTGAATTCTTCAATTGCAATTGCATTCACTGCATAATCTGTTTTTTTTTTTAAAAATCGCCTCTGCTTCTGAATGGAGACATACCAAGAACGCCACCTGTACAACCATTCACATTTCTTTACTAAAGACCATCTCGTTCGCAAGAGAACTAAAGAAAAAGTCAATAATCATGAGGGTTTGCGATATGTGGAAAATTCTGTATTGCTCAGGGTAAGATTCCTTGCATATGATACGGATCAGGAGACAGAAAAAACCTTCTGCAAGTTACAACGAAGCTCAGGTCAACAGTGAGTAGTTCCTATAACGATTCGAATCATTTTTCAACGTCCCTGAGTTGCCACTAGATAGTCGCCGTAGAGACTTCCACTGGCAAGAGCTTTATCAACACTCAAAATCTGTCGAGCCAGTTTCCACAGAATGGATTTCGAAAAAACCACAGAGGGTCATAGACTGAGAGACATGAGTCTATGCAGATATCTGAGTGTTTGGTCAGGTACAAACGAGGAGTGTTAAAGTATATGTATAGAAATGTACAGCCGCCGACGCCCTCGCGCGCACGTCGCGCACTGTCGCGCTTTCCCACGCCACGAGCCCAAGAACGTCCACGAGCTCCCACGCGACGCGCCTCCTCGCTTAATAACCTCCAAAACAGGAATGTGAAATTTGCAAATCGTCGCCGATCCTCGTTATGTACGGGGGACCATCTTTGACGAAATAGTATGAATTACCCTGAATAACGCTTGAAAAACTTCTCCATAACATGCATACAATTTTTTTAATGAATATCGGACGTCAAGGCGCTAAAATTCTCGCTGACGAATAGGTACAGCCCCTAAAATTATAAAATGGATATGTGCATGCAGATAGCAGTACCAAAGTGGTATACTTATCTTATGCAAATAGAGCAAAGCTGCATGGATTTAAACGAAACAACGGATGCCATCAGGCACAATCCGTGCCCAAAGTTCAAACACCAGTATTTTTTTCATAAGATAAAGTTTTACATATATCACAGAGCATCTATACGCGAGAGCTCAATGTATTTTCGTGCTTTTCATATAAGACAAGGTAGCTGTATGTATGACAGACACCATTTCCTCATTACCACAAAACTTCAACAAGTCAGAAATACTTATACGTTGGGATTGGCGCCGGGGCAAAGCAAAGTTCATCGAGCTCTTAGCCTCTCTTAGCTTACATCTGTTTACAAAGGACGAAGATCGGGCCCCGACGGAAGGGAATAGCGAATCGAATCGCGTGCTTCCAACGTGCTTCGATCAGGCCTCACCAAAATCCACAAATTACCGGTGTTATCCCGGTCCTCCTTGCTCTGTCCTACGTACAATCAGCACTGAGCGTACATTAACAGGGGTATAGGCAAGGTAGATAAAGGAATACAATGAAAAAGAAAGACGTAAGTAGTACTACACCAAGTTAAATAACATGAGTAGCGACTGCGAGTTAATAGAAAGTAAACAAAGAATGTCGTATAAAAGGGGGAAAAGAAACAAGAAATGACACCTCTAAATGATAAAAAATCGCAAGCTAAACCGCAACCAGAGGAAATGATGAGTACGTAACTAAAGATAGTTCAAGCAAAAACAATGAAGTTCTTATTACGAGGCCATGTCATGCCATAAGATGAAAAGTTCAGACCATTGAGTTTAGAAAAGTACAATAGAAAAATGTCGAGAAACGAGGTTATGGTGGGAAATAGAAGTTAAAGCGAAATGGCCAATAGAGCGGCGAGAACAGGCACGACGCTGGTAAATCCGATGAAGACAACGCGATCCGCTGCCGACTGTGAGTTGTTGTTTTGACCGGTTGGTGTCGAAGACGGTGAAGTCGAGGTATGGGAGGCGGAAGCACTACTAGACGAGTTGCTCGAATCACTATCGGAATCAGTACCATTCAGACGAATAGCGTTGCGCTAGGCAGAGATAATTTGGTTAGCGACGCTTAACGCGAGATTTTGATACGCGACGAGCGCGTCATAGATGGTTAATGGGCGTGTATGTGCATACCTTGAATCCATCTAGAGTCTCGAGAGTAGAATCGTTAATGTTGACACCGCCAACGCCTCCCTGTGCACACGTGTTAATATCGTAAAACCATATAGTGGTCTTATTGTCCGTGACTGGAACTGGCAGATTGGTGATAGCAGTACCGTTCACGGTGTTGCGGGGACCTGAATCAAAGCCATTGATAGTGGAGTTTGTAATGTGTGCAGGAATGCACGGGGACGGAAAGGTGGACTGAGTTGCACTGTGGTTGCCTCCAGTGACTGTTGAATTTTTTTAGATAATGAAGAGACTTAAAATGACCATAGGACGACGAACAATTGAAAAAGAGAACGTCGCCAATATTGGCAGTGACGCTCTCAGGGTTGAAGACGTTCTCATCGGCCGTCTTATTACCACCCACAGTGATGACGATATTTTTTGCGCACACCGAAGCAACGAGGGCGGAGAGGGACTGAGAAAACGCGTCAGAAATTGGCAAGGTTTAAGAGAAGAAAACACGTACGAAGAGGACGGCAACGCGCATTTTTATCGTTCAAGGAGACCACGATGGAGGGAAGAAGGAAGAAGAGAAAGAGGGGGTTGATCCAGCTTAAAGTTAGGCATTGTTGTCGATTATTTTAGCGGAAGGAAGACGGGAAGAAAGTTGAGGATAACCGCATTTTGATGCGCATGATGCCTAAATGACATCACCTAACAAAAACTATCCCAGGGTCCCCATATTTGCCTTAGTATTATGCGAACATCATATGCAATAGGGAAAAATACTTGCCACTTGGATCTATCGAAGCAAAAAAAACATGGAGCAAGAACGTCACTGGATGAAATCACCATGTGAGGAATCTTTTTAAAGAAATATATATAAAAGTTCACTGGTGGGATTTGCATAGGTGGGATTATTAGCTGAGAGACTTTGAAATAAAGAATACACGCTAGCGACAGGAAGCATAAACTCTCGTAAACTAAAGAGCTGCAAATCCTGCTCTGTCCTGTCTGACATACTCACGTGGAACAAATCAATATATCAGGTGATCTGTACTGTAAGTACGCGTCGGCGTCGCGTCGCATGCAATAGTAAGAACTGGACAATGAATACCGTTAATTACACGGAAGAAAGTAGTCAATAAATATTCTGTCGAGAAAACCGAAAACCGATGCCATTGGTCACTTGCAACGCCCCCACGTGCTTGAGTCTGAAAAGTTAAAACTTATGAATTTCCGACCGGCACTTGCCGGTATAGTTGAGTCGCAACCTGTTGCAACACTCCTGAGCTATCTGCTTCCCCCGTTTGTCATTTCTTGCTACCGCTCATCATTCTTGAATCATTCGAGGCCGGAGAAGCTACAGGTCCCGGGTCTATCGATACATGGTCGGTGGTGAACTTTTTTGAAGGGTCGGATCTTTTCATTTCATGTATTCAGAATGAAAGAATGAATACATACACTTCGTCTCTCTAGGTCTCTCTCCAGAGTCTCCGCGGTTCAGGGTGCTATTGCACATGATATTTCTACCCCGTGAATTAGTATCAAGGGGCTCCATGTTTCTCCATGTGGCCGGATAAGATTATCATTTGCAACTTCGCCCAGGTCTTCTCGGTAGTTGGTACCGTGAATATTATTGACACTTTTTGTAGCTTGTCGAAGAAAAACCAAGGCCTTGCTGTGGAAAATTATCGGATACTTTGGAAGAACGGGCGTGTCCTATGCTGTCTGCATTCGACATCGCTGTTGTGTATGAGTTGTGCGCGATTCAACGCATGTGGGACTTCCTTCCCTCTTGTTATCCCTCTTATCCCTCTCGTTATTGCACGTCAACAGCTGTCCGTCTGTCTACATATTATGCGCCCAGTCATACTCGCATGTATTCTTATTGGATCAGCCCCTATAAGAATATGTAATATAAGTGCCGATGTACTTCGAAAATCTCTTTAGATGGTCGCCATACGTGCAACATAGATAACTCCTTTCATCAAGTAGCTAGCTCATAGTCAAAAAGCCCATTAGCTGCTCGAGGTTGGTCTTGGTCCATCTTGTGTTCATTCTCTTTTTCACAACGTATTCTCCCAGATCGACGACGACGCGCCCGCGCGGGGGAATGTGAAAGGCGCCCTTTGGATTGAGTACAGTGCATCGCCCGAGTTCATATTCTCGTCACTTTTCCCCGCCTAAACCATGTCTTCGCCAACTATCCCTGCCTCAGTACTAATCCATATGCTCTACGGAGTGGATCTGGTTACTGTATGTTTTCTCTCTTTCTGCACACCTGTCTTTTCACATTTACCCTTGCCTTTTGCCAATGTTATCGTATCAGAAAACAGAAGGTGAGTATATTGTTAATTTAGAAGGTTCTCCGAATTTATTATGTCCCTTTCTCCTTCTCCAGTCGCAACCGCCGCACTTTTCATGTGGGATTATCTTATCACGTTAGGGATGGAGATTGAATTGATATGGCCTTCACAATGGAATGTCATCAAAGTGTTGTTCTTGGTCCAGCGATACATGCCTTTTATCGATACACTCATTCTAACTCTGTACCGTAAGCTTAAACCCATCTACCCATTCCAAAAACGTTTGCTGATCTGATATTGCTACAGGTGATCTTTTGCCAAATCAATTAGGCTCAGACTGTGCTACCTTGCAAAACGCACAAGGATGTTCGTATACTGCTCTTCTTCTACGTACTTTCCGTGTTGGTGCTAATATCACTTTCACCCAGTCCTCTATATCACTGGCTTTGCAATTTCTGAAGGTAAGCACGCATTATTGACTAGACACCATCCGCTCTGTATTTGAACTCATTCATCTTCCAGCCCTCTTGACATTCCGCGTCTGGGCAGTGTGGAGTAGAGATAAATCAATGTCACTCGTTTTATTCGTCGCATTTATTATAGTGTGGACGCCATCTTATGTCTTCATGCATTATTTCGCTCGATCCATCCAGTGTATGTCAATATTTTGCATTCATTAGTCATGAATTAGTACTGAAGAATAAAAATACCACAGTTTTACCAGGGCCCCCGTATCAGGATGCGACCGGCTGTTTTGTAATACACGCGAACAATCTTGTCGTCTGGTGCTGGACATCTCTCATGGTTTGGAACGCTCGTGCGTATAATGTTATTTTCTTTTCTTATTACTTTTTTGGGCTGAAACAGCTTCATTTTATCAGTTACTTTGGTTTTGATGTTAATACAAGGGGTTCGCTCGTGTCAGTAACAGTGTCCCTTGTCCGACGATTCTTTGTTGACTGAATTGATCCTACTGTGCTTTTAGACCAAGCAGGTGCGAATTCAACCCTCATGACAATAGTATATAGAGACGGTACCTTTTACTACATATACCTCTTTGGTAAGTGCATGCACTGTATACTGGTACTCTGTTTTGAAATGACTCGTTTTTCGTTTTAAGCTTTGTCGGCCCTGAACATTATATTCGCTGTGGCAGTTACTGTACGTCAACATGGGAACAACAGAATCAGAAAAAAGCTCGACTAACGACTAACACCTTTTTCTTCATATAGCCAACTAAACGATTCGTCCTTACCTCGTAAGTGACTATATGAGATTCTTGGATGCGTGTTGACATAGTTATCTCCTATGCCAGGCTAGAGAGATGTTTACATACGATTTTGGCCAGCCGTGTCATTTTACACATGCGCGACCATGCACGAAACAGGGAGCTTCAGTTTACAGAAGACATGACGGGAGACAGGGTGGAGTTCAACGTGTCAGCGATCAGAAACGACATCGACGCTGTACTGAGTAAGGGGTCAACCCCGAGAGTACTGTATAGAATGAGGGACTTTGATTAAGGGGGCACCTTGGAGAATCGGGATATTTCTAGCTTATAGCGTATAATTTAAAGTATTATGTGGTGGAATATCCGGCCACAGTAATGCCATTTTTATCTTTCACAATATATGTGCGAGTTCTTCCCCTTCGTTTCTGGCTTCAATAGGACGTAGAGCCCTGCAATCAAACATACAGCCATGAAGAACGAGGTTGAGATGCCAACACTGAGAGGCAAACGATCCCAGGCGAAGCATAAAATCCCTGTGAGAGCTAACACAAAGCCTAGCACAGTCAAGAAGATGCAGAGATTATGGCACCGGTTTAGGAGATGGGTTGGTGGGTATGAGTCGAAAAGGCCAACCTGTACGATATGCGGATTTTTTGAGTAGACACTTCTATCTGGGTCGTGGCGAGAGAATATTCTGATCATCCCTGGTACTGGATCCGTGTTACGGTTAATGTCCACCCCCGCCGAAAGGACATCGTGTGCAGCGCGTTCTGTGCGATTCATGCCGTCAAAAGATTTGGACGTCGGCGGGTCTCCTTTGTCTTTGTGATGTATATGCCTTTCCACTTGTCTCTCTTCATGTGTGGCTACTATGACCTTGTACCTTACGAGAAGGAATGCAGCGAGAAAAGATATTATAGCTGCCAAAATCACCAAAGTTCAGCCCCGATATGGATAATCTAAAAATAAATTGATACACCCACCGGCATTGGAATGGACGACTAAAGCGCCCATGATCCCAATATTTGCAACTTGTGCTGTTATGGACATCGGAGTTCCATCGTCGGACGGAGCTGTAATTGTGATTATACTAGCTTCAGTGGACGCAAAGAAAGTAGTCTATAAAAAACCGGGTAAGTCATCCCCTCATGTAGCTACAGAGCAAATGCAATCTCACGATCACACTAATAAGTTGGAGCCTGTCCTGCCACGATTCTACTAAATCACGCATAGCTTCACGACGGCTCTTCTCATCCTCTTGGTCCTGTTCCTCCTGCGTTACTAAATCACGATTTAGCGGAAGAAGTTTGCTAGAGATAAACTGAGAAGCACATACGATCTCGGGGTTGATAGTCCACACTGCTAGTAGGATCGCCTTCATTGAAGAAACATGGGCATCGCCGGTCAGACACGTTTTTGTCAGCATTAGAACAACCTACCTGGTGGCGACGATACAAATCTCATCTGCTGCGCGTGAGGGTACTTATGCGCTCGACGAAACAACACCTTCATGACCCGCAAGGTATTGGGATTGCACAAGAAGCAACGAATTGATGCTGCCTAACAGTTCCTGCGGAACGTCACTTTCCGAGAACTCGAAAGGCCTGTGAGAATAAATTGAAACGACTCGGATACCTGATTTAAATCTCATCATAGTCCTTACTTCGTTTCCCGAGAGTATTGGATTTAAACGCGAACTGCAAGGTATTATGATAAGCAAAGTAATATGGTACAAAGTGATTGGAGAGGAGAGGAAAGGGCGTTAGGGCATCGGCCAGAGATACCCGAACTGTACATATAAATCATCACATCATGGGCATGCCATGGCAAACATAAGAGGAACCATTATGTGAAGTCGCCGAGTTCTTGTTGGCCGGTACAGGAGCCCTACAGTTCCGATAAGTAATTTGATGGGTAAATCACTAGAGATACTCACAGTGAAGAAGCGATCACCCATGCCTCGTGTCTGAATGAAGATACAGCTTCGGTGTCCGCATCTCTGTCCGCCCGCCATGCTCTTTTCTCCATGGTATAAGCAAGGTCAGTGAAGGCGCGAGCGCATTCTTGGTGTGCGGCAGGATAAGAGTACAGAATTTCTCGATGAGTGAAGATGATGTCGAGATATTCTCCACCTGTGGTTTGGCATTTTTCCAGTTGAGACTGTATCACTTGAAGATACGAACAACCGTATCGCTTGCACTCTGCATTGGGTTTTGAGTTTGAACTTTCCGATGCCGTGTCCGACTGGAATATATTCATAAGAGATTATTGAAGCCGTAGATTATTAAATGGTAAACTTACATGATAGTTTGTGTCCTCGTTCATGACCTCTTCTCGAATGTTTTGAGCGAGTATGTTGACCGCTGGTTCGTCGGCAGGCTTCTTTCTCCATCGAAGGTATCAGGTTTCAATTGTTTAGAAGAAAACTATGCCAAATAAAAATTCACTCTTTGTGCCCCGTAAGCTGAATCCAGCTTCATCGTTTGCAGAAGATCGCAGAGATCCATATCTACGGAATACTGAAAAGCGATTAGTGTACAAGGTAACTCTCTCGGAAACTAAAGCATACTTCAGATCCAATTAACTGAGACTCATGTGCAGGGTAGGGCATCTTTCCGAGGTGTATGACGTTCAGGAGCAAAAGGGAGTAATGCAGAATGGATTGAAAGCCACTCGGTTTTGTACGATGGTCGTTTTACTATCTCGGAGCTCACACATGACGTGCAGCAGGGTCTTGGAGCCTCATGGAAAAGGCATGACATCCTCTTTTATCTTGGACAGGAGTTATCGGTATCCATCTCTGCGATAAGATGCTGCGAGATGACAGAGTGAAACAGAGTGCGAAAGACGCATTCGGAAGAACCCTGGCCAAGTGCTTTTGTCGTCATCTACCCGAAGATATCAATGATATTTACCGGTGTCAGCACACAACACGTACATCCTTGCCAATTTTGAGCCTTTCATGCTGGAATTTCACAACCAAAACCATTAAGAGTCGACTCTCGATGATGATGGAAAATTGGAATGAAAGTGAAGATCTACCTGAGAGTCGACGTCACGCACACATCACGTCCTTCCAGGTGAGTACTTGAGTACGAACGAAAGTATAGAACAATATGATGTATTACAATTACAATCAAAGAATCCGTGTATCATCGTAATATTACTTGCAAAATGTTGACGCATCTATGGGTATTAAAGATACAAATTATAGTATGAAGACTGTCCCACAAGGATCGTAATATGAAAACCCCATCGCGCTGAAGAAATAAAAATGAAAATAAAAACTGTAAGTGGGGTATTAATAACTGCGTGAGCTAGAAGATCTGTCTTCTTCGATCTCGTTCAAATCGTGGTTGTTTCGTGATACGTAGCCTGGATCTGTAGGAGGGGCCGCCGGTGTATATTCGTTGCTAAATTTCGTCGAGAATCGTTGTAACCTTTGACGTATTTTAGAAGGTTGAGGACCATGAGGATTCAAGGATTCCGAGTGGGAGATTGGTCGATGCTCTAGAGTATCATTCCTTGTGTATGAATGATGACTCCTACTGTCGAGATGCTCGTCATCTTCTTTTGTAAACTCGGACGGTAGCATCACAGCACGGTCGATGGCTACAGGGAGACCACGATGCCTTCCTCGTAGCATGACGAGGCATATAATGAGTTTCGACAAAGTGTGCATAGCGCCGACAAATGAGTAATTTTGCTGCGTACAATTTATAAGGCCTAGGCATTATGTAATTTAGCAAGCTAACACTCACGTTAGGGATGCCCAGACTGAGCCCGACAGTACCATAGGCTGATACCAGCTCAAACACTGGGCAAGGTAAGTCAGATGGAGTACAGTAATTTCTCGAAGGAAAATGCAAACCGATATTAAATATATTAAACCACCCAAAATTATCTGGGTTCTCCAAGTTACGTCTCTAATAGGAAAGGAAAAACATTTGAATTTGAGTCAGGTTCCATCACATAAGATACTCACCTCGATTATACAAATTAGAAATAACGATAATGCAAGCCACCACATATCTACGGTCGAAGTTCAGAGGTTGTGTTAACATAAAAATTTCAACGGAACCTACCAAAAGCAAGTTGTCTCCTAGCGTGCATCGTAAGGTACCGACTCCACACATTCATTCTAGGTCCGGATATTTCAAATGTTGACTCATCATTCGGGTTGGGTTCAGGATGGAACACTCCAAGTGATTGTTCCTCATAGACATTCGTGGATCGCACACTAACCAAACCATCGAAGTAAGCGTGAATGATCTCAATGGATTAAAACTTAGACAAACCTCATCGCAATGGGGTCTGGGGATGATTAGCCAAAGAAAGAACAAAAAAAGAATAGAAAACTTACAGACGCTGATGTACATCATGACTACATAGAGAACCTTCAACCCTGGCGCAACGACTGCTAGTGGGACGATAGAGAAACCGGCAGCTCTCACAGCAGTTGCTTGAAAGAAGCCGTCCAAAACGCGGACACCTACCGGAATGGCATCTATTACCGGATTCCAAAGGTCCAAAGTCAATAAGAACGTCCAGTCAATAAAACTGGAAAAGCAAAGTCAGATCAAGGTAAGTCATCATGATGGTGGGACATACGTTAAGCCCAACACGATGGTAAGAAGAAACCATGTCTGATGCGAAGGAAAGAGGTATATGAAACATCGGCGAGGGTGATCAAGTAAGAAATGCAGTGTTTCGTGCATCTGTGAGTTACTAGGCACTAATTTGCTGATGCACCAGCTAAAAAAAACCTTAGTATGTCAATAACGCGCCTGAGAGGAGAACAAATTTGCAATCGCACATCAAAAAGCGTAAACTAAATTGGCGACAAATGTGAGCCTTGAACATTGTAATAGCCGAAATGAAACCTTACAAAATGGGCTAAAAACATACGTGAGTTTGTACACAGTAAAGTGAAGAGAAAACACTCACAAAGCATGTGTTTCCTGCCAAAATTAGAAAAATAAGGGCAACAATCATGGGGTATGCCTTTTGGAATGGTAGCATTGATTGGTCGACGAGGGAAGTTCCGGTATTTGTGTAAGCAGAAACAACTTGAAATATCGAGAACCTGGAGAAATTGTGTTAAAATAACATTCCAGGTTCAGTGTACATCATACGAACCATGTTCTATTTAAGGGCCTGATTTGCTCTTGAAAAATGGGTTTCCATTTATCCAAAGACATGTAGGGTGCGATAATGACGAATGCTATGAGTTGTATACCGAAATGGTACTGGATCGATCAATCAGTAAGTATTCACGTATAGCGAGACCGTATTTGGATCTTACACTAGGGATAAGCCAGAGCAAGGCATTCAGAGCCCTATACTCCACTCCACCGATCTCGTCTAGCTGTTCACTCGTCAAGGCATGGAAAACCGAATTCCTGCCAACAACGGCCTCGAAGGAGATGTATGGCACACGCTTCTTTCCATCATCTCCTCCAACTCCACTAGGTGCTACCGAAGAAATGGCAGGTATAGTAACGGTTCGGGTCAACGTACGCTCGACGGAAGGGAACCAGTGTGCTATAATGCGCTTGGCAATGCTGAAAACGGAAGGGAACCCTCCGAAACCTTTATGCATGCTACGCTTCGGAGTGTGGCTGAAATTCGAATGTATTGTATGGTGGGTGTGTACGGACGGCGAAATGGACTGGGTTGGATGTATAGCACGGTTGAACCCAGAGAACCCTTTCGGTGCATGATCAGTACAAACCTGGATAGATGATATGGAGAGAAGGCGTACTCGATTGAGGAGAAAGCATGTTAGGGTCATGGGGCTCTTCAAATAAAGGACCATGCTCCGGTACCGTATGATTTTTCCTTGCGGGGCGCTTTGGAGTAGGAGCGAACTCTACTGTTTGTGTTCGCCCAAATCGTTTTGGCGATCCAATAGGAGTAGAGACGCCATCCGCGACCGTCTCAAACCGCTGCATCTTCGCTATAGTTGATTTAATTAAAATGATGATATGATAAATGAATTTGAGATGAAAGCGTACTATTTGTTGGGGAGTTGAGGCGCGAAGGCCTACCAGGATCTGATAGACGCCTTTGAGCCTTCCTACCATTTGCAGTATTTTGTCAGTTAGAGAAAATTTGAGGTCGAAAAACTTACGGAGGTTCTACGAAGTCGATTGAGATTGCTACGGGATTATTGTCGCGACCAACAGTATGATTGCTAGACACAGAAGGCTTCCTTAGTGACGGTGCTTTGCCTTCGGATAGCCAACCACTAGGATTGACCAGTTTCGGCGCATCGTCCATACGTCGTATCATGTCGGGCCTCAATTTTCGAATGACACCGCTCTCTTTCTTAACCTCTTCCCCTACTTGTTCTTCATCTTCAACCGACAGATGTCTGCCAGAAAAAAAGGCGATAAAACGATGTGGCCAAGGTTTGTGTTTTTTGATATCCTCGTTGATGATACTCGCAGCCTTCTTCGCAGCTGCTGCCTCCAAGATATTTTCGAATTTGCGCGCAAAAAAGTATCTGGATGAGTGTCAATGCTATATGACACGGAAGATGGAGCGAAAAAAAAAACAATGTACCTTCGCATGTAAACAATAACCCATGACACAAGAACCTGAAATAGCTAGGCATGAGTAGCTTATTTTCTTTCTGGGTAATCCACGGAGAAACCAACTGACCGGATTCCCTATGCACATGAGAACGAATAACAAGGCCTGCTGGAACCCCGTCAACGAACTCAGGTTTATGGTGGCCAACCCACAGACAGTCATCGCGCTGACACAGTTGAAGAGAGCGTCCACATATGAGATCTTGTACCTCCCATTGCTCGCGTAGAAAATCCCTGAAAAAATCAAAGGCGTGAAAGTGCTAGATCGAAGACGTAAATCAGCGGAACGAGGACAACATCAAAGTTAAAAAGACACTCTGTTGCGTTGATTTCGCCGTACTTACAAGAATAGGAGGTGAACTCGATAGAAATTCAAATGTCTATATATCTTATGCAGAAAGTTCTTCGGGGTTTTTGAATTGGAAAGGATCGAAGTCATTCCAATGAACAGAAAAGTCGTCGGAAGTCTTCACCAAGGAACTGGATGGTTGTTTCCAGCTGAATGCCGTTGATGCTGAAAACACAGCAAAAGTTGGAGGTCCCGAAGACCCTTTTGAGGCTGGAAAGCCGGGGACGAAAGGTCTGGATGGAAGAAGTGTGATAACAGTCCAACGTTCGTCGGGGCACTTTGTTGACGATGATGACGGGAGCGGATGCAAAAATATTTGAAATGAACATGCATGTCTTACCCATTATATATCCCCAATAATGGAATCGATGAAAAGAAAGTTATCAATTGCAAGTTAATTCAGATTCATTCTAATCCACATGAAGACGTCATTTGAATGGCTCTAAAATGTTCTCAGGCAGAAATCGTGATTCTGGGAATACCTAACGTACGTGCCAGTTACGATATACAAGTCCTAATCAGGCGAAATATGAAGTAAAAAAAAGGTATGCTACGATGATAAGAAAAAAGGGAGTGGTAAAATAGAGAGAGACGAATGGACATAGACAACACAGGACTAGCATGAGCAAAAAGAAAGAAGGCGACTATAAAGTATATGTATCAATGCCAAACGGAGGAATGAGTGCGAGTGTAACAGATAATTAAGAAATATCTAGTAGACTACTGCAGGAGCGCAAGGAGCTTGTCACTGTCCATGGATTTGGAGGCTAATCTCGACCGACGCTCTTCGTCCAGCTTCGCTCCTTTCATCATCAGGGCAAATAGTTGGAACGCCTTGGGAGCATCAATGGCGATATCGTCGATAATTTCGGCGATTGGGGTGAAACCTTCCTCGAAGGCAGTGGCTGAGCACAACTCTTTGGTGACAGCGACATCGAAGAAGTCAGACACCAGCTTGGCATCAGCTTCCTTGGACTCGACCGCACGGGAGACAAGCTTGTCGACCAACTTGTGGTGATATGAAGTAGGCAGCTTGGTGAAGTAGACCTCGGCCTCTTCCAAGTTGCGAACACCGAAGAACTCCTTTGTGTCCTCAGCGATCTTCTTGTCTGCCTCAGCTTCCGTCATCTCAGGAGCAGCATCATCCTCAGAACTACTCGACTCAGAGTCAGCTGCAGGTGACTCTGTTTCTGCCTCGACGGGTTTCGAACGGGGTTGAAGAACGAGTCGTTTACGTTGGACGGGCTCAGCAGCTGTACACAGAAGCGTATTAGTATTACCGAAGTTAAAATGACAACAGGAACGCATCACCTTTAGCAGCAGCAGCTTCCCCTGCTTCAGCGCTCTGGGCACTGAGCATCGAGAACATGTTCGAGTTCGAACTTGTCCGCGAGATTGATTCTCTCTTCGATTCGGCACCCTTCTTTCCTGCGAACACACTGCTTGGTCCAAAAGTCATGGGTTGCGCTTTGTTGATCTTTCCGAAGTTAGAAAGGTCACCGGCCTTGGGAGGTGGTCGAGGAGCACCCGATCCACTTCCAGCAACAGCCCAACCGTCAGGACCAACCTGAGCGAAGTCGCCGCGGTCACCACCACGCCTCGAACCGCCGCGAGACATGCTAATTTGACGTTGGTATGACTCCTTCTCTTGAGCAGCTTTCTCCTTGGCGGCCTAGAAAGAAGGGTTAATTACCATTAGGACATTTCAAGTTGGAGGTTCTTACGTTCTCATGAATCTGGGCGATCGTACTTGGCGCCGCAACGTTGGTGCGCTGTACCCATTTGCGTTCACGGAGTTCAATTAGATCCTGTTACAAAATTTAGGTAAATAAAAGATTAGACTGCGCGAAAAACGAAGAAGGGTACCTGAAGCATGTATTGCATACGAGGAGTGACATTGGGACTCTTCGTGAGTTCTTTCATCCTCGAGAAATAGACATCGAGATGGGCGCGAGCCTTGGGAGTATCAAGAATGCCACCAACAGTAGTAAGAAGCTTGCAAAGAGATTCGATTTCCTCCTCTTCGGGGTTGTCGACGTTTCCTAGCAGCTTCTTCACACACTCGTGCATGATACGCTCAGTCAACATTTGTAGTTTGAAAAGTTCACCAATGAACTTAATAAGACCAAGACCCTGACGTTTGGCCTTCTGGGCAGCATAGTACTCATCGGAGTAAAGAGCAACCTCAGCATCCTTGTCATTCTCCGTAGTCTTGTCGTTGGCGTCCTTCACAGCCTTGTCCTCGATAGCCTTGGATGCAGCGGCAGCGGCAGTAGCCTCTTTCGCCACCCAACCACGCTCGAAATCTTCCTGGCATCGGTTGAGGAGATACTTACGGAATAGCTGACCACCTGCAATAGGTTTGCCATCGTTGTTCTTAATGCCGTCGTCCTGAACCTTCGAGCTAATTTGCTCCATCATCTTACGACAAAGGCGAGCGTACATTTCAGACCATGTGGCTTCATCAGTGGCTTTCTCAAAGACAAGTCGAATGACTTGAATGAGGGTACGACCATCTTTCTCCTTCTCAGATTTATTGGCCCATTGGATGATTTGGTCCGAAATTGAATCGAATTTCTCCATAGTCAATTTGTTGAGAAGTCCCTTGACCTTGCGGTCAACCATCTCGGGAGAGTCAACATCAACTTGCAATGACTTTCTGTCCCAGCGGTTAGCGGTAGCTTGAAGGGGCACAACAGGCTCGAGGTTCTGTTGTTGTTGATTCTGGTAATTATTGAATCCAGAACTGTGGTTCTGTTGTCCACCACCTGGAGCCTTGTTGTTCTCTCCTCGTTTCTCACCACGCTTGCTCCGTGTTCGGTCGCGAAGAGGTGCACCTGGACCACCTTGACTAGCAGTACGTGTCATGGGTGAGGGTCGGTTTGCGAATTGTCCGGGAGCACCTGAAACAGATGCAGCACGGTTAGCAGCTGTGGACATAGCAAAGCGATCATCGCTGTTAAGTTTGCTGGCACCTATGGTAGCGAAGTTGCCCATACTGAAGGGATTACCAGGTGCACCTTTTCCAAAAGTACCTGGAGCCAAGCCGAGACCGATAGAGCCTTGACGTGAAGGAGGAGCGCCGCCTGCTCGACGACCAGAAGATGTGCGAGACATATGGTGATGACCGGCTTGGTCGGCGGACTCGAGGCCTATCGCTTCAAGAGGAGGAAGCATAGCAGGTTTCTCCTTGCAAATAGACATAAATTGAAGGAGGAAATCACGATCATATCTAAAAAAGTCACAAAAAATGAAAACGGAAAAAAGGATATAAAAGAACATCGACGCACCGGAATTTACCATCCTTCGCGCCTTGATTAAGGTCTGGGCGGGGACTGCTAACACCTTCGGGATATTGAACGGTGTTGATATCAGCAATAACACGAGCAGTAGCAAGAGCTGTGGACTGCGCAGCTGCGATATTTGCTGGAGCTTTTGCGCCAGATAAATCTAGAGGGCCTGGGCGTGTTCTATGAACAGCCGGAGAGACTGCACCAGTATTGATGCGAAGGCTTTCTCTCGGATTCTCCTCCTTCGAAGCAGGCACATCGACATCTTTTCCGTCCTCAATGACTTCGCCCTCCTCGGGTGTGGCATCTGACTTGTTCTCGGGAGCGGCTTGCTTTTCTTTAGCGGCCTGCTCCTCTGCTTGACGAACTGTGGCTTCTTCGGCCTCCTTTGCCAATCGTTCTTGCTCAGCCTTCTCCTTCTCCAACCTCTCCTTCTCGGCTTTCTCTTGCTCCTCGCGCTCCAGTTGTAACCGTTCCTCCTCTTCCTTCTTGGCCTTCTCCTCAGCAATACGCTTAGCCTCCGCCTCCGCCTCTTTGCGCTTACGCTCCTCTTCTTCCCGTAGCTGTCGTTCCTCGGCCTCCTTGAGTAACCTTTCTTCCTCTTCCTTTGCTCGGCGTGCTTTCTCCTTCTCCTCTTCCTCTAGCCGAACGCGTTCTTTCTCTGCATCCTCCTCTTTCTTCTTCTTCTCCTCAGCTTCTTTCACTTTCCTCTCGGCTTCTTCCTTCTCCTTCCTGACTTTCTCTTCCGCCTCTGCCTTCAATCTGGCTTTCTCCTTCTCCTTCTGCTCCTCCTCAGCAAGTCGTGATTTCCGCTGGTCTTCAGTCTCCATGCGGATGCTCACAGGCCTCCTGTTTGGAGTTCCAGGGCTGCCTTGTCTATACCCTGATCCTTGCGGTGAAGGCGACGCAATGACCGATGCAGGGACGTTACTCTTAAGATTTTCAATGTTTACTTCTGTGCCATCCTCCTTCTTTAAGGTAACTTTTGCAGTGGACCTTGGCACAAAGGTACTTGAGCCAGCGTTAAGTCGGTTGGTAGGTATCGTGGCAGACGAAGGTGTTGCGGGAGGAGATGTCAAGCCAATGGCGCTAGGAGTATGTGAAAGGACGGGCGGAGGATGTGGAGGGTGAGCAGGATTGGGTAAAGCATGGGACATAGTAGGTGTTCCTGGCCCTTGGAGTGATGAAGGGGCATTTCTTGGCGACATGGGCATGCCACCGTGCGTAGGAATATGTGGACCAGGGGGAGGAGGTTGATGGGGAGCATGAGAAGGTTGCATAGGCATAGGAGGGGGATACCAAGCTTGGGAGTACATATAATGTTGGTCAGGGTAAGGGGGAGCCTACAAAAAAGACGATATATCAAAACAATGGCGGACACATAGACAAAAAAATTTCACTCACATAATAAGCAGGCCATGCCATGCCCATCTGGTGCATTTGAGGCTGCATTTGAGGAGCCATAGGAGAAGGTTGACCATTATGTGGATGGGGGCCTAACCGGGGACTTGATAGACCGGCCGACGGCGCGCCGTTTTGCCCACCTTGTGGACGAGCGCCATTACCGTTTGGAAGTTGTCGTGGATATTGCGGGGAACGAGGAGGACCGTTAGAGGCGTTATTGGGTTGTTGTCTTGGAACAAAAGGAGTGTAAGACTGGGATAACTGCGAAGGTGTAGCGTGGGTAGATTGGCCTTGATGTGATGATGATGGCTGCGATGGGAGGCCAATATTTCTCGTTGAAGGAGATGAAGAGTCTGAGGGGGGTGTAGATGAAGGGGCGGACGAGGGATTTTGGAACATCTTCTTGATGTCAATTTTAGGCTTAGCCGGGATGGCAGCGGTTGCAGGTGTTACTGCAGGTGATGACGCTGCCGAAGAAGAGGATGAGGCAGTCGGAGGAGGAACAACCGAGGTCCTCGAAGATATCGACGCCTTTCCATTGACATGGCCTGTAGCTGGTACTGATCCAAAGGATTTTACAGCTTCTGATTTAATTGCAGGAGTGGCTGCAGGTGATGAGGATATTGGCGCTGAAACGTCATCTATTGATCCAAAGGTCACCGCTGAGCCTAGAAAACATTTTTAAAAAGGGTTGAGTTGACTGAAAAAAGTATTACTAACCTTGCTTTGCAACGTTTATGTTACTAGTTCTAGTGACGCTGACACCATCTTTGATAGGAATACCTTGACCTAAAGCACTTGGGCGGCGTGAATGTGTCGGATGCGTAGGAGTTGAGGGTGCAGGTGATTGAGAGCGTGGGGATGGCGCTGTCGCTATCGCTGTCTGCGGGGGGCCCCTTGCCCAGGCTGACTTTGCTGAAAGCGGATTCTTTGGTGCAGTTGCAGTTGAAGATTTGCTCATTCTGGGAGAAAGGGGTACAAAATGAAAGGAGAGAATGCACTAAATGAGCAACGATATGAAGAAAGAGAAACGAGAAAAGAAAACATACGAATAATGCAAAGAAAGAGCTGAAATTTTTAGCTGGCTTTTTTGTGTTGATTGTTGAACAGAATCGCGTGTGGTTGGTCGTCAAAAATGACCTGCCAGCAGGCGAGAATGCGGCTGGAAGAGTATAAAACTCGAAAAAAGGGATGCGGCGGACGCTGTGAATGAGCGAACCGGCAAAGGGAGATGTCTGTCCTGTAGGCAAGGACGATGGACAAGAACAACAGCGCACCATCCACCTCCTCCAGAAAAAACTCCCACGCAGGACCCCAGAAACCTTGACTACGTAATCTTCCCTCCGCATTCATTGACTCAAACCAGGACCCCGGTTTTTGTCCTGGAGTTTCATCCTCCTTAATACATTATACGTGTCAGATATCATCATATTCTGCCAGATAAAAAAATCAAAAACCAGTGTAAAGACCTGTAGTAACGACGTCAAGGCAGGCAATGCTCTTGCTTCTACTTTAACCACAGATTCCGGTAAATACTGCCTCATTTTTTACCATCTTTTGTCGTTATTTTGACATAGTCTTTGCATGTTCAAGTGTTTTAACGTTTGTCGGTTTATGTCCTATTCGAATTCGATTCCTAACTAATGTCCATTTGTCATGCCTCGCAGTAGCTTGATCCACGCATGGCCGAACAGAACCCTCCCTCGGTACTGGACATCAAACCAAAATAGACTCGGAATCCCGAAAACGAGGTCTCTGATAGTTTTTTCGTCACAGTTTATATCTCTCATGCGCAGCGCTGAGAGCTTGACTTCATCCTCCGACACCACAGACCCATGTAGCATCGTCAAAATTGATTCGGCGCTCCATGGGTCCTTGTCGTCTAGCGCCGAAAATGCATTCAACGTCATGTCCCTCAGCGACGGCAACCTCAAGTGCCTGAACAATTCTTCTAGAACCCTCGTGGATGTCTCGTGGATCGTTAAGCTCTCAAGATGAGGCATGAACGTTCTCCTCGTTCCTTGAGCGAACGAACACGAGATCACCGCAATCTCACAATCTACCAGGTTTGGGCAAAGTCTAAAGATGCGCGATGCATGCGACACATCCAAAAGATATTTTGAGCGAAGAGTCGAAAGCTGATCCCAATTTGAAACCATCAGGAGCAGTGGGTTGATAACATTGTTCATCAGCCATAGTTCTCGCAGTTGAGGTGCATTCCTCTCCAGGTTGGTGATGCCGAAAGCAATGGAGGGCTCTAATTGAAGTGTTCGCAGGAGGGGCATATGATATGATAGAAGCTTGTGTGCCCTCGTTGGGAATCCGTGCGACTGCCACACCAGATTCTTGGCTACAGACAGTCTTAAGCTCTGCCACCGATGAGCAAGGGAAAGGAGATAGTCGAAAACATCGTCATGGATCTGGAGTGAATTCGTAGGACCCCACAAAACATGGAGCGACAACGGCAGTGATCCTGAGCGACTTATCCACGTCTGCACGAAGGGCCTCCTGCCTGATTGGCCTTGAAGTCGAAGGACCAGTGAATTCCACAACTCTGGTGTGTGTATGGCTATGTTACGCCAAGTATAGCACACTCTGCAGAGTAGTAACGGTGCTTCACACTGTGTTGGGTCCAAGCACTCCTCTTCTTCTTCCGGGAGACAGAGCCAGAAAATCCGTGACCAGATTTCCGCTGGTACCCAGTACACCATCGAGCAGAATCTTTGCTCGACAACGATTGCCGCTCGAACTTTTCGTCGCAATATAATGCACGCTTCTATGGCCCTCTCGTTCTCCAACATCATCATTTTGGAGTTTATCTCGTTGCGTTCTGTTTCGTATTCGACCAAATCACTCATCGACGGCGTGCAGCTGAAGGGTATAGGTAGTTTTATCTTGCTGAATCGACGAAAGACGGGTTTGTTCTTCACCGTGGACTCTATGACCTCTACCACTGCGATCTCCCTCCTCCTTTGCTCTAGTCGCTGTATTTTCTCATTGACGGACGCAAGTGCTTCCTCGAGCTTGGCTGTCTTGAAATCTTCGTATATCTCTCTCCGCGAATGTGCTCGCAAATAAGTTGGCCTTGCGACTCTGTCCAGGAAAAGCGGGAACCACTCGTCTTGTGATGCCTGGGTCCATAAATCTACCTGACAAAATCTGTTAAACAATGCGCAGACTTACTGGCATGTGTATGACAGATCACGGAGTGGTGTGGTAGTATAGAGTGTTTTGTTTGCGACTAGTCGTTCTTGAGTAGTTTAGGCTGATATATACCTTCAGGTAGACTGATGTTATGTTGTCCATCATGTTGGAAACAGGCCAGATACTCGGAAAATGTCATGGGCATGATGGTGGTATACTTTGAGCAAGCAGTGGATCATAATCACCACGAAAAATATACCCTTTCAATCTCCTGATGGAAGACTCCATTTTTATTAGCAGATATATCAGATATCTCCTGATGGAAAGGTTTTTTTGAGTGAGTTAGATTTGAGCGAAGTATTCTTTTAACGAAAAAGTAAAAGTAAAAAATCATTTAGATATAAGAAGCTTTTATTGCACAAACTACATAAATATCTACAAGATTATCTAAGAAGATGCGACGGACTCGCCCACTGAGAGCGACCGCTCACCCCGACGAAGTGCTCGAAAGCCCCGTTCTACGTCTGCGGGGACTGTCCCAAACACTTGATGATGGCCTGCTGATGTCGATGGGCCGGCTTGAGGATGACCTGTTGCTGTTGACGGGTCAGCCTGAGGAGGTTTGACTGGTGCTGGTGCTGGGGTAGTTGCTAATGTTGGCACTATTGGACGCCGGCGCGGGTCCGTAGCGCGCAGGTCCACTGCTGACCTGGATGGTTGTGGATAGGGACCTGCCGATGGCCTCGTGAATCCTCCTGCGCCTGTGCCCGGCTGAACCACCAATCCCGAGAGGCTGAGGGAAGTCGGCTGGGCTGTTGACTGCGTCGATTCCTGGGAGGTTGCTTTCTGAACTTCTCGCAGCCTAAACGTAGCTGGATTGGCGACATCGATGCGGGGGTCCATCGGGGGTCCTCCAAATACTGGCTGTCCCCATGAGCTCCCTGGCGGGGGAGCGTAGGTCCTGGAAGGGAGGACCGCTGTGGCAAACAGCTGCCTGTTGATAATGGGTGGACGGACAGGCAGCGACGCCGGCCATGGTTCTCCCATTCTCGCGCGCTTCGGAGTGGGCGCCTCATCGTCCTCGTCCTCGTTCCGACCTCTTTTGGTACCAACGTGGACGCTGTAGTGTGGTTGTAATTAGCGACTGGGGCCAGGTTTACTTTGATAAATCTCAAGCTTACCTCTTGTCGTCCGAGTCGTCAACGCTCTCCCTATCCTCCCTGGATTATATGGTTCAGCTGATATCAGAGAAAGAATACGAGAAACACATACCTCGCTTGTTCGTCGTCTTCTTCCCTATCTTGTGAGGGCCTTGGCATATAAGGCTTGTCGTTTTCGTCGTCCTCTATGTAGTCGCTGAGTTCTTGTTCTTCTTGTTCTTGTTCTTTTTCTTTCCTGGATTACAAAGGTTCAGCTGATGAAAGATAAACAAAAAATATCGAAAGAAGCCGTACTTTGTCCCCTTCTCCTCGATCTTCTTTCCGTACGATATCTTGTCGTACGATGGATTCAATTCGACCCATTTCTTGGGGCCATCGGTCTCTTCTTCTTCGTCCAACTCGTCGATCTCCTCCTCACTGCTCGAGTCGGTGTCGTCTCCCCTGCAGTTACAATTATGTCCAGTCACTAACAGCTAAAGAAATGGCAAGGAATGACTCACTGTTTCCCTTCTCCTTTATCCTTCCTTTTTCTGTTCTCTTCGGGATCGGCCCCCTCTTCCTCTGCTTCCTCCTCTGCTTCCTCCTCGAGAACGCCGTCTTCGTCGCCATCCGCTCCAGGCGTCTTCTCTGCGGCAACTTCCTCGTCTTGCCTCGTAGGAACCACATCACCATGGTTCCCCTCGTCTCTCTCTACCCTCACCCAAAGGCCTAAAAAGGCTTCCATCCTCTTAGACGCCTCCACTTGGATCTGAAGGCGCTCCCTCAGATTCGCTACCTCGCTCCGTACCCTCTCCAAGTTTTGTGTGACCGCGTCGTTGTCTCTGATGAGACCGTCCACCTCTTCATTCGTCGTCCGGAGGAGTTCCCATATGTACTGTATGGCCTCTGGCTCCGCGGGTTCGTCATTGTCGGGGATGGTTGGTGAGGATGAGAGTGCTGATGCAGTAGCCATGGGGTGGACTCTGTGGGATGATGGGCCAGTGGCGACAGGGGGACGTTCCAGACGTCCGCCAGTGCCATGTCGAGTGGATGCGCGAGTAATGAATTCTAGTCCAGATGTATGTACTGCATAAAAGGCAATTTATGTTAGCATATATGGACATATTTCAAGATATCTAACGCAACGTACAAGTTGGGAGACGGCTCCCAGAAGCTTCCGGCGCTGCTGCAGACCTGATCACAATTGAGCGGGTTCGTGGCTGGCTAGAGAGTAGTAGAAACGAGGTGAGAAACGAAGCACATAAATTGGAATTATAGGCCGACTTACGTTGACTTTGCGGGTGTATTTTGGCGTTGGGACATGTTGAAAAAATGCTGATTGGTAGATATTTCGGCGTAGAGGTATGTTCGAATTTCAAGACCTCTTCTTGTCAGCGTTGTAGATAGTATACGAGTAGCAAGTTTATGGTGCGATAGAAGTAGGTGTTGTGTAGAAGCTCAGTGAATGGTAAACGGGAATTTTTGGGAATCAAAGTCAGAGAGGACGGAGAGTAAAATAACCAAGGAGAACAATGCCATTTAGGCGCTCAGAAATGAACAATAAAACGGGCGTTTATCGAGGCGATAAGGAATAGATTGCCTTTAGTGAGTGTTTGGTCAAAACAACGAACAATGAACAACATTGGCGAGTCGCAATAGGCACCGCACGAACATGGCTATACATGCAAAAGTAATAACATACTTAGACTTTGTATCCCGGAAAATACAAATTTTGTCTGCAAATTTGTTTTTATTCCAACCTACTGCAGTGCTTTGACGCACTGGCTTTAGGATTCATCACTTTTTGAACATTTCGTTTTTGTTTTTTTGCGACAGCAAACAAAGGCATCGGTGACATTTCCGGGCAACAAACATAACAGCACCTTCCTAATCGGGCTAGGAAACAATTTCGATCGCCGATCCATCACGGCATCATAAAATCACCCACAAAACGTAGGTGGTGAAAAGTTTCGGTTCATATCATTATTCAAGAATAATCATATTGGAGGTCGTAGAAGCATTCAAACAAGACTTCTGAAGTCCAAGTAACTGACGGATATATACTAACAGAAAAAACATCGAATTCTAAACCATGCCAAAGGAATGCACATATTGGACCATCATCTGGCACTTCCATTGTTGTTAAGCGAGGGTTGGTACTGGCATCCTCAAGCCCAATCCAGAAACAAATTTAAACAAAAAGACAGAACAATGGAAATGTGTCCTATAAGGATAGAGGACTATCGAAAACTTGAATATTCTCAACTCCTCCTTCAGCGTCTTACATCCTACAACTATCCTTTCCCATTACAAGTTACTGCATCAAAATGCCCGTCACCCGCCGACAAGCAGCAAAGATGAAGGCCACAGAAGAGCCTTACCCAACAACGAAGACAAGAGCCTCTGCCTCCGACAAGGACAAGCAGAAGCTGATCCCGCCACAAGAAGAACTGAGAGGGCTAAAGCGTCGGGATATACAGGAACTCGCAAAGGTCTGTCGCATATCATACTTGGGTTTTCTTTAACCGGACCCTGACCTTCTCGCACAGAGACACAGGATCAAAGCCAACAGGACAACCGCACATATCATTGACGCTCTTCTTCGAATCAGAGCACAGCAAT
>Ga0247779_1000504_pt1 | contig 24440 bp, 32 predicted proteins | sample UWRJL221509R5_FD_179925 | JGI IMG/M metagenome (GOLD analysis project Ga0247779, IMG submission 179925) | Plant litter microbial communities from Arlington Agricultural Research Station in Wisconsin, United States - UWRJ-L221-509R-5 | ecosystem: Environmental > Terrestrial > Plant litter >... | reverse complement strand
TTGTTTCTGTTTTATGCTAGTGGAGACTTCCGATAGCACTACGAACAAAAAATACAACTTCGAACATGCGGTGGAACGCCGACTCAGTCATCAACTTCGAGTTTGAGTGATGATCCAGGGCCAAGCCTTTTAATGGGCTACACGGAGACTCGTGAAAAGTGGTCCCGTGAGCATAAATACAGATCATGTTTCTTTTTACTCTGACACACTCCGTTTCCGTCCTTAATTAAAATCAACCACGGAGGGTTTTACACAACAGTAAATATGGTACAAATTTGATGATGGATGTTTTTATTTGTATTTTTAGAGCCCTTGATCTTGAAGCACGAGCGGAATCGTGGTCTCGCCAGAATCAAAGTTTGCGATCATGTCTCCGAGTTGGGTTTTGTTTGTGTTCGGTGGAGGTAAGGAGATTAATGATGCATTGTTCGCATTGCTATTGAATCATACTACTAGGAGTCCGGGATAGATGATACCGTACCGCACACAATATCTACAGCGGCCGCGGGTTACTACGGTGTATTACATTTTAGTAGATAAACGTGTTAGCGCCGTGCCCGAAATACATGGCGGTCCACTTTGTACGGGGAGAGGTAAGCAATATACTGTGGACTTCAAATGACGCACAGTCGCAACGTCGTGTTTATACACTTGTACTTGATGCGATATTATACAGACGACAGATGGCTGTGATGATGCCCTGCGAGTGGATGTCTTGAAAGACACAGACAAAGAACAGCTACTCACAGCGCAAGTTCTCGTGGACCGCCGGCTGGGAAATTTGAATTTAGCCTTGCTACTGACAACGAACTCATACGTACATACGACGTTGATGCGAGCTGCAAGTATGCTATACTTAACTCGCCGTTAGCTCGGTGTCCTACCGTTAGGCATGGTGCTGATGGCATACCAAAAGCAGAACCCATGAGGCCTTGAAAACAAAGCAAGGTACAGGAACGCTGACGTGCAAATGAACGCGACGCAACGCAACGAACAAACGCCGGAATGAAAGGGGGCTAAATTCATTTTCGTTTCGGTTTTGTTGAAACCACTGATCTGAGTCAGGTGTCGAACGTCGAGCGTCGTTGAATAACGTAAGGAGTAACTTGATTTCAACCGGGCGTTCAAGCTTTCTGCGTAGGTAGGTACTACCATGTAAAGATACATACATACGTGTAATGACGCTGAATAGAAGCTCATTGCGTTTGCGTTCGCCCGGTGTTGGTGTAGCGTGTATGTACTAGAGCCGGTGATACCGGTTAGGACCCTTGATGATGGATGTTGGCTGATGATGGAGTGGAATGAATGAAAGTCACGAATTTTGGTCCTTGTGCGTCCTTAGGCCTTTGAGCTTTAGGAGCTTGTGCTACTTAAACTTTTTACTATAATAAAACTGCAGAAGAAGTTTTGATTATGGACCTTACTTAAATAGCTTATCATTCTCGGATTTTTAGAGTGGGTTCACGTTCATGGTGTACCTTGCCTGGCGGTATTGTCGACGTCGCTATCATCATTATGATGAGAGTCAAAGGTTAAGATGAAGTGAAGCTTTCAAGGTCAAGTCAACCTCGGCTGTTCTGGAGCAGCGTCAATCAAAGTGACTCCAAGATACATACGCGCGCGCAAAGGCTTTCTTTCTTTCTGAACAATGATAGTGTACGATGGTGCGAGGTGGTTTTGCGGTAGCATTTCATTCGTTGTAATACTACATACTGTACGTCCTTTCCTTAGTAACATACTCACGTACGATGGGTCGACATGCCACGAACACGAATACGAACACGAACAGACCACACCCAAGCCACACACCAGTCACACCACCACCACCGCCCTCGCAGTTCGCTCACATGCACTTCATGTATGTCCAGTGTGTCATTTCCGTACAGGTGGGCGTGCATGTGTATGGTACATGCTATGATAAATGCTAATGACAGAGCCTGATTTGTTTTTATTTATTATTATAACTTACATACAGCTCAAGCTATAAATAAACCGACTCAGTCGTACCCCCATACAGGAGAAGTCTATATATAACTTGGGGTATGCGACCGCCCGCTGTCGGGTATGCATACATAGGTGGTGTATTTGTGGTCATAGTCGGGTTCGTATTCGGGTATGTGCTCGGTCGTATGCTTGTCGTATTCGTATTCGTCTAGATGAACCTGTATGTAATGAATTCGAAGGTTCATATTCGTTGCATTTTTGTGATGTGTTAAATAGCACCGGCTCTGCCTTGATATTATTATCAATATAGGTAATACAGTAATATGTATCCCACACATTAATGCTAATTTGAAAAGGGAAAATATGTTTATGGAAATTTAGAAGAATGTATGAAAAGAAGACTTGGTCATGCATACTTACCTATGTCTTTTGAAATTCAATTTCAGGTAGTATTTCTCACAGGCGAGCGTGCTGTACTATGTGCAACCGTTGTGTGGATATTAGTCGTGAGTATAATGGTTGAGTTGGCAGGTACCTTATATTAGACAGTGTTCATGCATGCATGAGCAGTGCGGCATACTAGGACCCTGGATTGTTAAGAAAACGTAATGTTAATCTGAGAGATAACTCGGTTTGGTCAGTAGCATCTTACATTTATTTATAGGGTTACGTGTAGGCGTTTGTGCTATGCATAATACATATTACTATTACTATGCATGCGCTAAATATGATTGGAATCCCTCGTGATTACTATGAGATTATTCCCGGCAGTGGATAGACGGACAGACAGGCAGAGACAGGCAGGCAGACAAACGCGCACGTTCATCATGCTCTGTTAATTGCGTGTGAATCTGTGCGTATGTATAACTTAAACTACAGCGCAGCTTGACGGTCGGTGTATCCTGAAATATGCATAACAGGATAAGAGCAAGGTAAGTAACGCTCCCCCTTTTTTGTTAACTTGTCGCTTTGATCCTCGGGTTATATTTGGCCTGGGTACATGTCTGGCTGTTGGTTCGATGCTCTGACCGAGTGCCCTGGGAGATGGGGCTTGCCACTGCTGATAAGGCTTGTAATATATATAGAGATAAAGATAAGATGTATGTAGATTAGCAAAAGTTTTACTTATTGGTATGCTATTTTATGAGATAAGTAAATCTGAATTTGGTGGTGGGAAACGGGGAAGTGAACGATGATGAAAGCGGGGCTTACGCGATATTTGCATTGGGTATACGAAATTGGTTGCTGCTTCGAATGTGGAAGTGGGGTAAGAAAACATGACTATCGCAACCCCGTTTTGGATTTCCTGACCGCTTATGGTGGATATATCCCATTTGTCGGTAGACTGCGCGGGACTCGAGGGATGGGATGGATGGAGAATGCGGTGATCATGATATCAGTGATCCTGCCGAAAAGAGCTCAGTTCAGGGACCAGAAGGTGAGCCAAGTAATAGGTTACAAAGAAGCCTCGGCTAGACCTTAAATAGACTGAATAAAAAGAATTTTTTGCGGAGGTGCTTCGCGTAGACAGGGCAGTGTGGGCAGCGGAGGTGCAGGAAAGGCAAGACAGGCGGGACTCACGCTGAGGCTAGTTAAAAATGGTCGGGCCGTTTTCGGAGTTTGAAAAAAATAGCGGAAGAAAGCGACCTGGTTCGTTTTTGGGATTCACGATCGAACCGCTCTTCCTTACGTAGGCGGATGATCTGAGATCGGGTATTACCTTGCGTACCACCAGGGCTAAAAAAAAGAGCGTTCCTCTCCCTTTCTTACGAGGATCCTCTTGCATGGCGCACAGGTAAAAACCAGCCTTACACCCCGTTCTCAATCCTCGTTTTTCCCCCATGGACGCCTACACTGACTATCCTCACCGCCACCAGCAGCAGTGGCCGCCCCACATTCTCCATCCCCAATCCTCATTCCCCTCCCCACCAACCAGCGAGCATGGTCAGCAACAACATTATCCCCAGTTCTTTCAGACACAGGCTCAAGTCCAGCAACAACGTCAAGAAGACCAGTCCCATCGAGCAGCCTCGTCGCTCTCGTTAAACCTCTCTGGCCTCTCCGTGGCGTCACCGACAAATCTCTCCCCCATTAATCCACCTTCAGCGGCTGCAGCTGCCGCGGCGCTCTCCCCAGTTACCCCAATAAGCCCCTCAACCAATCCGTTCGGGCACCATCATCTGCATGGGGCGCATGCCCCCGCAGTAGCAACAACCGTGCACAACCACCACATTTCGCATTCGCACATGCAGCAGCAGCAGCAGTCGCCATTCTCGTATGACCCTACACAGCAGCAGCAGCAAATCTCGAGTGGGCAGCAGAGCCCCGGACAACAGCACCAGCAGCACCAACATCAACAGCAGCATTATGATGATCAGGGCCCACCCCCTGGCTCCTCGGCAGGCTATGATACCCGGCGTACACCTGCTCCGTCCAGGTCGTCATCTTCTGGCAATGGCAATGGCAACTCGCCTCGCTCTCAACTCCCGAGGAAACGCTCTCCATCAACATCCAACTCCGGTGTCCCAGGAGGCGGGTCATCCGGGAGTTTGAGTATCAACGTCAACGTAAACGCTCACAATGGTGGCAACGGCAACAACAACTCCACTCTGGTAGAGGAGAGCATCATGTACGACGACGAGGCGCGCGATGCAGCTATGGAACTCGTTTCAGCATCCTCGTATGATGAGATGGAAGTGCGGACTGCGTATGGCGGTGGTGGGGGTTCGATGAGCGCTGGCGCCGGAGGAGGTGGAAGCGGCGGTGGCGCGAGCCCTGTCGACGGGAGTGGGAGTACAAGCGGTGCCGAAGACTCGTTTGGTGTTATGGGAGGCGTGGGTGGGACGATGAACATCCTTGGAAAACCCCTTGCTACTAATAATTTTGTTACGAAGCTGTATCAGTGAGTCTTCAGTCTTGTTTTCTTCTTTTTCTTCCCTTTTCTTCGTTATCCTTCTGTTTTTTTTTACAAGAAGGGTAGTGGCACTTGCCCGGTTCTTGATTTCCTGAAGCCTGCGCCACCTGTCTTTTTTGCTTTCTCTTTCTTCTTCCTTAATCCATTTTTGCGTCTTTCATTCCGTGGCTCGTTCTCTATGCGCGTCGTGCCCTGCCCTGGACCATCTGTCGCCGATTTCCCGGTGTTCTCGAGCCTAGGGTTCCAATCCACTCCATTTCCATTCATCGTGATAAAATACGCCACCACGATCGACGACCAGCCATGTTTTCCTCCTTTCAGAACTTTTTCGTCATGAATGGCATGCTTGGGCCTAAACCTGACATCCTATTCCGGCGGACGGAAGCAATTTTTGCAATTTGACTTTTACCCCAGATGTCGATTCGATTACCTGAACTGGGTAATGCCTCATGTTTTGCATGCGTGCGTGCGTCCGTGTACTCGAGTAACTCCAATGCGTTGATGGGGATGGGTGGGTATGGTATATGTCCGTACGACGTCCGCCGTCGGCTTGGATATGCTCGCTATGGTCCATAAAGGCGTCGTGTATCGTATCGGACCCTCAAGGAGGGGAGGATCATATATATGCGTCCAGCAACGTCGTTCGATAAGCAGGGCCGCGGTGCAGGCAAGTGTCTGTCGTATAGGACCCTCGGGGAGGAGCACAGTATGATGTGTCGTGCAAGATGCCCGCATATATGCGCCCTATAGTTACCGTGCAGCTACATATTCGACTTCTTTGGTGTGGTCCGGGCAGGACATTGTCGATTTCCGAATTTGCGGGAAAGGATACGGAAAACGAAGGAGGATAGACTGCCACCAGACAACACATGTATATGTATATATATGCGCCCTTTTAAAGTCGGTTCGACACGCATTTGGCATTTGGCTATTCCTCGCATCCATCTTTATTCCCTTCCTGGTCAGGCATCAGTCGACATCATGGGCCTTCTTTCCTCCATCCAAACTACCATCTACATACCCCCGTCTAGCGTAATTCATCCGACCCCGCGAGTTATATCAACTTGATATTATTTTCCTTCGTTCTCGGTCCTTTTTACCTCTCGCGTTTTGAAGAAGCGGTCCGGGTAAAAAATCAAAAGCCTATTTCCCCAGATATGCAGGTTTATCCCGTCGGCTGCTTTATTCGCGTTCTTTACTTTCGATGCTTTGGACGGTAGCTTTGGTCTAGCTCGCGATTGGACTTTCACGATTCCTGGCACAGGTTGGATGATAGGTGGGCGAATAATGGAAAATCGAGGAATCGGAGCGACAAATCCACTATGGCGTCGAGCTCGTCAATGTGCAGTAGATGGGCATGAACGGTTGACGAAAGGAAGAAACGGAACACCCACGTCTTGTTGAGCTTTTATTAAGCTCCCCGCCAATCCGGGGTCGAAACAGCTGAAACACTTGCGTTTTTTTCCCTTTCCCCCTCTCCATCTATCGAATATACGATTTTAGCGGATACCTTCATACTCCACATGCTCTTCTCTTTTTCCCCTGTCAATCTCTTGTCATGTTCTCTCCCTACGCCTCTGCCCCTTCGCTTCCGTTTCCGCCTCCGCTTCGCCCTCTAGAAGACTCTCCGAAATCACTACGCTATAGGCATGTACATGAGGCTTTTCCTCATGATGCATGAATCAGGTGTCCAACAAATCTCCTTCCTTTCCTTCCGTGCCATCTGTTTCAGAAAAAATATACTTTTTTTCTGTTGACCAGAATCGTCTTTTTCTGTGTCTTGCCACACCCTCTTTTGGTTCTCGTCCTGTATACGGTTTCCATGGTGATAAATGGACAGATGCAGACTAGATGGCGAGCGTGGCGTCAAAAGCCGCATTGGAGGATTGGCTGCTTGGAATAATGGTCACATCCATGAAGCATCATCTATAAGGAGCGTTGTTGTTGCACCTGTGCTGGGCCTTCATGATCTCTTTTTTTCCCTTCATTCCCGTTGGGTTTATATATGTCAGCGCCCCGCATACATATAGAAAAACGTCCAGGGAAAAAGGAGCCGAGAGGGGCAGGGCGAACATGTCAATTTTTCATATGTCCACGCGACGTTTTGGGTTTGGGATAGTGTGCTTGTTCGGTTCACGAGACACTAGTGTTCTTTATAGGCGGGCGGCGCTAGGATGATGTCATTTTTTCTCTTATCCTTCTTTTTCGTTGTTATTTTCTTTGCTACTTTCGTTGCAGCTGGTTATCCATCGTCATATTGCACTTGTCGAGAATATGCTCTTGCTTCTTTCTTTTTGAGCTTCTCTCTTCCTTTATTTTCGTTGTGTTATCTTTCCCTCCGATAGAATCATATTCATCTTTTATGATTCTTCTTTTCGTTTGTGGTATTTTCCCCGGTTATTATACTGACATGATACCTCCCTCCGTCTTCTAGAATGATCAGCGATCCGAAATCTGCTCAGTTTATCGCTTGGACGGAACTTGGAACGTCATTTGTTGTCTCTAACGTGGGCGAATTCAGTCGAAGCATTTTGGGCTCTCATTTCAAGCACAATAACGTGAGTTCCTGTTTTTATATTTTACTTTTCTATTGATAAACTGTTGCTGATTATGGGTGGTTTATGTGCTTAGTTTTCGAGCTTTGTGCGCCAGCTGAACATGTATGGGTTCCATAAAATAAATAGGGTGGGTTTTCCCTTTCCTTTCTCTGTGCAGGTGGCCGGCTTCTTGCTGTGGCGTCCTTCTGGCATATTTTGGGTATCGGACAACCGATTGGATGGTCGGGTACTAATGTTGATGATGATATATATCGTTTTGTTATTTTTACTTTTTGTATTAACCCAAATCCAACCAACAGACACCTCGCGCGCAAAGAACGTCCACGGATGCGCAGACCTGGGAGTTCTCCCATAGCAAGTTCTTACGCGGCCGACAAGATTTGTTGGACGAGATCAAGCGTAAAGCATTAGAGCCTGATCCGAGTGTGAAGCACCGTGTAGAGCTTCCGGGTGAAGTGAGTGTCTATGCCTATAGGATTCTCGTTGCTGTGGACCATGGTATACTTACTGATTTTTTCTTTTTTCCTTCTTCTTTTAATTGGTCCAGGTGGCTGCGCAGCTCAATGCCATGAGAGATGATAATCTCCGGATGTGGGATCAACTAGCGGCCGAGAGACGCAAGGTTGACAAGTTGGTCAATGTCGTTGGCCGTCTATGGGAAGTTGTAGGCAAAGGTTTCCCGGGCATGGGTCAGTGCATATTCTTTGTATGATTATCGAAGAATGGCTGACTGACTTTCTATGCAGTGCCTCCATTCCCGAATGACCTGCTTGAATCAACAGACAGCCCCAATATTTATGTTACTTCACCGACTGCGACGTCGACATCGAGATTCCCACCTCCGTTATCGATGAGCATGCATGGTATGCACAGCATGGGTAGTCCCAATTCCAGTCCGACAGCGTCAGATTTCCCGTCGTCACATATGCATCATGGACACCCCCACCATCCACACCAATCTCAGTCGCATTCGCTGTCTAGACAGCAGAGCTTCCAGCATGTTAATGGCTATCGGGCTGAAAGTTCGTCTTCGACGCCTTTACAGTCTTCGCCAGGTTCCATCTCTATGGAACTCTTTGATGATGGATCGGCGGATCCTCCGCCGCTTTCTGGGAGAAAGCGCCAGAGACTTGACGAGAATGGCATCGGTGTACCGAGCGGGATGAACTCGAATGATTCATTATCACTGATGTCGTCAGTGTCATCGCCCGGGTCCGGCACTGGGCCTGGTATTGGCAACCTGACGGTGCCCAAGAAATCAAGTCGGGCAAGGAGCGATAGCGCGCCATTGGGGTACGGAAGTGCTCAGCTTTGGCAGCAAGGGGGGATGTCGAACGGTGTCAATGGAACCCATGGTGTAATGGGGAGACCAAGGAGCGGGAGCGGGTTGGTGCCCCGAGGTGTCCCGAACATCGGGAACATGACTAGAGGAAACAATGCCAGCACCCCGCTGCTCGCAGTTTCTGCTGCAGATCCCGACTTGAGCGGTCGATGAAGCCTGCCCTAACCCTGTATAGACATCATTTTCGTCCTCATCCAATATTCAAATCTGCCCGGATACCTCTTCCGTGTGCTCGACTCTCTCGCCGTGTTATGACCATCCTTCTTCAAAACCTCAATTGATCAACCTACCATGGAAACATGTTCTCCTTACCACATCGCTCTAAACTCCATTCCTGCTCTCACTCATAGCCAATTACTATCTCATACTCACATACACGGACTAAAAATTGATATATGGAACCCGCCAAAACGATGTTTATCAAGCATTCTTCCTCTTGCTTTCTCGCTGTCGCCTTACTACGGACTTTACACACCACTTTTGGGACTCTAGCTTTCTTCTTTCTAGTGCTGCTCACGCTCCATCATTCCACACACAAAAAAATCACAAAGACTTCGACGGAGCTTTGGCTTCCTTTTCAATCATCACTCTTTTTTGTTTTTCGTTTCGCTCCTTTCTCTTTCTTTTCAAGTCAGCTCATATATCGTGATTCCATCTAGACAAGACCGAGATTTATATACAAAACCAGAAACGTCCTGTGCGCCTTTTTCCCCGTGTATATTTTCCGAGACTGCTGCCCCTCTGCGACTTCCTCTCTTCTCTACGTTGTGTCTGTCCACCGATATACCCATTTCTTTCTTTTTCTCCTCTGCTCTGGTTCAGTCTTTTCAGATATACCAAGCTTTACCTTTTTCTTTCTTTCTCCCATTGCAATGTCAGGCCTCTTCATACTACATACCCTCGTCCCATTCCCCGCACATTTTCAGTTGTGTCATTAACCACTCACCTACCTACTATCCATCGCTACCGCTCCTCGAACATTTTACGTATTGCTCTGCAACTGTAGTCCTGTCAATCGCATTCACTCACCCTTCCTTACACTTTCTTCCTCCTTGCTTCTATCGTCATTGGCAACGACAACCCATCCACCACAACCGCTTCTTTGTATATATCTTTTTTTCCTTTCCCGTGTGTTTCTCCTAGTGTTGTGTGTGTGATTGTCGATTTCGACTTTTCAGGCATGATATCAACCCTATTCTTTCTTCTCCTTTTTACCCTCTTTTTGTTGTCTCTTTTTCTCTCTTTTGGTCTTTTGGTTCCCAAGTTCGCCCCGCGTAGCCTTTGAATCTGTCCCATAGAAAAAAATCTGTATCATATCATTGTCAATCTCCAACTGCACATTACGTTTCGCATCCCGGTTTTTTGAGGACAAAACGGTTGCTTCCAGGCATACTTATTACGGGCAACAGTACGTAATGTAACTAACCACTTGAAGGTTATGTCCTTAACTCAAGTAATGTTCTAATTTTCACTCCTTGAAAGTTCGTTACTTCAGTGCCTCAACCATGCATCCGTTTCCGCCATCTATCCACTATGGTTTTTATCTAACTCGCTCAAGCGAGGAGGCCTATATCGGCGGGTATGCTTAGTGAATCTTTGAAAGAAATTGAAATTGAGAAACAACCTTACACTGATACTTAGGCGCCCGAATTCTGCATTGAACTGTGCTGTAAGTGTTTAGTAGCTTTTGCGAAAATGCCCAATTTCCTCAAAACAAAATACTCATTCAAAGCTCATGTCCAAGAACTTAAGAAACAGCAAGGAGTTTTTCAAGTGAACAACGAGGTCTGAGAGCAAAAAATGAAACCTGGCCAACGTGGGGATCGAACCCAAGACCTTCGCGTTATTAGCACGACGCTCTAACCAGCTGAGCTAGTCGGCCGATGATTTACCTGTCCCAAGCAAGGATTAGGTATCGAGAGCAGTCAGGTGACTACCGAAGCCATTGTCACCGACCATTTCATTCTGCAGGCTCTTGGTTTCGTACGCCCATCATGTTCTTCATCGTAAGTTTCTGGTAATTGCTATTATATCACAGAACATTAACTCTTCCTTTGTAGAAAGAGCTAACGCATACGATTCTCCTTCATCCGTCCTACTTCGGCCCTCGGATGCTGAATTTCCTGGAGTCAAAGCTATACTCAGACGTAGAAGGAACATGCTCAGGCCAATTCGGTTACATCATTGCTGTTGTCTCCATCTTGGATATTGGGAAGGGTATGGTTCTTAGTGGAAGCGGACAAGCGGAATTCATCACAAGATATCGTGCGATTGTCTTCAAACCATTCAAGGGCGAGGTTGTCGATGGCGTCGTGAATAACGTGAACAAAGTGCGGTGAACTATACTCTCTTTCAGCAAACATTCCTGAAGACAGCCTAGATGGGCTTCTTTGCAGATGTTGGGCCGCTTACAGTCTTCGTGTCCCATCAAGTAAGTCGCAACCACCCATTCATTTGTGACGTTCTATCTAACGCCTTGTCCTAGCTAATTCATCCAGACATGAAGTTCGATCCCAACTCGAATCCTCCTTCATTTGCCTCGGACGAACAGGTGCTTCAAAATCTTATACTATGTTCAGGCATTCATATAAACGTATAACATAATAGATTATTGAAAAAAATACGCGTGTTCGTCTAAAGATTGTCGGAACGCGCGTTGACGCGACGGAAATTGTATGTCCTGCATGTCGCATGGTCTTAAATATCTATGGACTAATGCATCCCCTTTTAGTTTGCAATTGGAACGATAAAAGAGGACCACCTGGGTGTTATTGATTGATATCTACTCCATGCAAACCGTGCGTTTCGTGTTCCTCTCCAGGATTTCCAACAACGAGCCATGAAAATCGAAAGTGTTCTTCGAGTGAAGCAGGATGTCTTTTCGCCTCAAGTTGGTGTTTTTTCTTTTTGCGTAATATGTAATTTATATTTTGTACTATTCACTCGCAAGCTAGTCAGGCATTTCAGGTCGTAAACAAGCGCTAATTTACCCTTATCCGTCGAGGATAGTTGCGTTCGAGTATTTCGACTTCACATGATAATACAATTGTCAAAAAATCCGCGCCTATTCTCCTCTCGACGTTGAGCTTCTGCAGCATACCTTGCTCTTGCATCCCTCTGTCTGACTTCCTCTGCGTACCTGGCTATTGTTGCTTGTCTCTGTCTTTCCTCTTGCATACGCTGTCGCGCCATCTCTCCCTCGCGTATGATCCTCCGTTGCTCTGCCAGATTCTGCTGCTGCATTTCCCAGTTGTTAAGGAAAGGCCCCGGACGCACGACGGGGACTGCGGCTATCGCGGCACGATTGATTTGACCAATTCGTGCTCGCTCTCGTTCTCGTACTAGTTCTTCTCGAAACCTTTCTCGCTCTCGTTCGATCGCGTCCAACGCATCTACTTGAGCAGCAAAGAAATTGGCGTCATTCCCAAGATTAATTTCCGCGAGTTCATTATCAAAATACCCTCCATGAGCAGTACCCATATGGTTATAGATTTCTCCTGCGGAAAATACGCCCATACATCTCCAGCATATGTGGGCACCACACTTGCAAGACATGTGATTACAGCCTTCTGTCTTTTCGATCCAAACTTTACATTGAGGACATTTCTTGTATCCATTTTTGGCTGCGAGTACTTCGTTTAGACGCTCTTGCTCAGCTGGGTTAGAATGTAATTTTCTTTCGGCGCAAGTCATGCCTTCGTGTGCCTCTTCATCACATGCAGGGCATATGGTTGAAAAACATGAGGGGCATTTCAGGATTGCAACGTCCGTGCGGTGACGGTATATTTGCTTGCAATCGGGTGTGGTGCAATATTTGAGTTCTTGTGAGTGTTGTTCCAAATAATGTAAAAAGGCAGCTTCGACCAAGCCGTGAAATACTTGAGCGGGTAAGAACCGCTTGATGAAAGGGATGGAGATCGGTACGTTGCACGTAGCATCGTTGGCTATGCATACCATGGGGAAAGTCTTACTATCTACCGCAGATGTCAAGAAGTGTTTCAAGCAACCAGAACAATATGTGTGGCCGCAAATAAGCTCTTCTGGGTTAGATGCCTCGTCAGTGCATATTGGACACGTTGTTTCTGTCACAGCAGTATTTGGAAGGATTGATGCATTAAATGCAGCGGCTTTAGATTCATCGACGAGCCTTTGCAAGTGATGTCTTGCTTCGTCCCCCCCTTTTACCGTCACTTTGCAAGGCCTAACAGAGAGATTTAAGATCACATTTTCTTCACCCAAGAGCTCTGCCAACTTCCCCAATCCTTCCCTCACGAAAAAACCGACGCTTCCCTGATCAAGAAACCTGGTTATTTCCCTCTGAGAAAGACGGTCAACTTCCTCTTGTACCATTTGTTGTGCTTCTGAAGCCAGCCGTGGTTCCCCATAAACCCGCAGAGATTTAGACTTGAAATCATGACGAATGTAAACATTTTTTTCGTCGTAAACACGACTCAGGAACGCCCTTCCTTCTGCTGACATGAAAGATGAATGCCAGCAAGTAGAATCAAGCCTTTCTCCTGCTACCATTCTTTCGACTCTGACCTTGAGGGATCCTGTTGCCTTCCTGTCTTGCCCCAAAACCTGGATAAAAATGTCACCGCGGTCCCCTTCTTTTGCTTGCACATAGGCATCAACGTCTTTCTTTTTCTCGGACAGCTCGTCCCACTGTTTTTTCTGGGCATCGTATTGCTGACGTGAAATCTTGATCGAGTATCGTAGGGGTTTCGGCGGAATCCATGGCCTGAACTGTGGTTGTCCTTGTGGCATTGAGCGTACAGTATTGAGTGCATTTTTGGCATCTTCCCACTCCGTGAATTGAACTTTTATTTTCGCCTCTCCGTGTTCTCCGTTGTCCATGACTTCATATGTATGCATCTGCACTCCGGCACTCATAGAAAGATGCCGACGAATAGTATGGAAAGAGTTCGGTATATCGAAGTAATGAGACTTCAACGTTCTGACATTCGCTGAACCAAGAAATTCAAATAACTCATGATCAAGCCTTGTTGCATGAGGTAATCCCATTATTTTGATAGATGACGGATTGAAATAACGGAGGCCGGTGGTGCCAGATGGGCGCTCATTCATGAAGACTCTTATTTGTCTTCCATTCCATTTCTGCAAGTGCATTGTTCGAACCTTTTCCCGAGCTTCTTCGATGGTGAAGTAGGTTGCAATAATGGTGTCCGATGGTGCGTTCCAAGAGACCAGTATAAATGGTAGATTGCGGGAAGCCAGGCCCATACCGCCGCCAATTGCGTTTTCGCTGACAACGAAGTTTAGGGATTCTCCTCGAAAGTCAATCCCTTCGAGCCCAATGGCTATCGCTTGTCCACATTCTTCATCGGCGAGAACGACTGCGTCGGGAAAGCTCGCGCTCGGGTACTGTGAGATATAGAAGTCGTGAGGTTGAAGTCCTTGTTGAGTAAAAATCTCCAAAATCTCTTGTTTACGAGCGTTACGAGGAAGACCTTTGATGGTGATCTTGCACAGGTCAAAACCAGTTATGACATGTTGAATGTGGAGGCCAGCAGCGCAAGTTACTAAGCTTGAATCAAGAACAATGAATTGCTCAGTCGCGGCAGCTTCTCTCGCGTGTTGTTCTCGACGTTTTGCCAGCGCTTCCTTGGCTGCAGCTTCCTTTACGGCAAGCGCTCGTCTTTGTTGCTCGGCCTTTCGAGCAAGTTCCTGTTGAACCTTCTCAGCTCTAGCTTCCCGTGCAGCTAATTGTCTTTCGATTCTTTCTTGCTCTTGCTCTGCCTTTCTTTCTTGTTCTGCTGCTCGCAACATATCTTTGAATATTTCTCTTTCATTCTGTTCTTTCTGAAGCTGCTCCTTGGTCCTTTCAGAGTTACAATTGGCATCGTCTTGTTGACTTGGAACAGCCTCTTCTATCTGTCGCCTCTTGCCCTTCTCGGCACGATTACGTGCCCTTCTTCCTGTGTTATTAAGATTGTCTCGCCCCTCGAAGTCCATGGAAGGTAAGTTGCCCGGTTGCTTTCATATATAACAAGATCAGCATTTTACAAGGAGAGTCCATTCGTTTCTCACCACGTCCGGAGCATGGCTGAATCTGCAGTGAGAACCCCTAGAGCATTGTCCTTTTGCTCTCCAATCTCTACACGGAGCTCTTTGTGCAAAAGGTGACGCCCTCGTTACATATGAACTAGAAGTTGTAGTTATAAGTTGAGAATCAGCCCCATAAAGTTGGTGCGAAGCTCGAGCATGTGTATTTTCTGCTTTCGATAGACCAATAGTCCCATGGGATACAGTGAGATTATCGTTCACTTCCTCTTCGTCTGTCTTTCTGCGGGTGCCCTGCTTATGACTAAACGTTAGAGCATAAAATACAAATAACGATTTCAGGAGCACCCACTTGCTGAATCTGTGGTTCATGGCTGTATTTGCACTGGGTTCCATATCTGCATCGTCCTTGAGCTGTCCACATATGACATAACTTCTTCTGCGTGCCCTCATGCCTATGAGGCCGATTAGCAGGGGTTGACATGGTGGTAAGAGACGAACAGGAGAAACTGCGACTGTGGCATGAGGCAGGCGCTAGGAGAAGCAAAGTAGCGCTTCTTAGGATAGCCTTTCCCCTTTTTTAGCTTACGTGGTGAATTCTAATATCTTTATCGACGATTTTTCTAGTCAATTGAACTCATGGGCAAAGTCTGTAAGAATGTATTTCATAGTTGCCACACATCGTTCTTCCACTCAAAACTGGGGATATTAGCATTATCTTAGCTGTAGCTGATGTTCAAGAAATCTGCCATTAGATCATAGAGCAAATAAAATATTGTACAAAATAAAGTAATAAACATACAGAATCCAAATCACGAAGCACATTAAGAATGGGTTTGAGTATCTCGTTTATCGGGGGGTTGGTGAGCAATGTCTTCGGTATCCATTTCCGCAATGGCCGTACTGCCAAATGTAATATTAAACAGAATAATGGTCAACGACCAAAAGAATACGCACTCATATGCCTCACGACAAAGTTGTTTTGAAGCGGAGGGTTTCCATTTTTGTTTAGAGAGTAGCTCGTCGTCAAGTTCTATCAACAGGAATTACGGAATGAGGATGTTAAAATGTAGGATTTCGGCTTACTTTTGTCCTCTCCCAGCAACTGAAGCTTGTCTCGGGGTACACTCTGCCTAAAGAGAACCCATGATTTATTTATATTAGAAAATATTAAAATGGAACGTACCACGAGGCCTGTTTATCGTAATACTGAACAATGAAGAGTTTGATCTTCCTCTTCATACGCTTGTCTTTATGAACCTTCAGTATGTTCGCAGGCACATTAGGGCTTGCGTCAGCATGTACGACAGCAGGCCACCATGGATAAGAGTCTACACGAAAGAAGTCAGTGGAAGTGGAAGAACCGCAGCTTAGTTGTAGCCAACCTGACTTCGCCCAGACTAGATGCGTAGAGGTGTCAGACGCTGGTGGTGACAAGGAGTTTTTTAAAGAGCCTACCGATAGTTCCGTCTTCGTATATTTCGCCCTTTGGTAATTTCTTTCGTCTAGTTGGTATCGTAGTTTTCTTCGGAGGAAGTGGAGGAGGAATGGGCTCCTGAGGCGGCATATCGTTAACTCCATCCGCCTCTTCCGAATTATCACTTTCATCGCTCAATTCACTCAAATCCGATCCAAAGTCTTCGTCCGCAATCACATCTCCCGTATCTTCGTCTACTTGGTCTGGAAGTGGTTGTAGTTCGGAGGATACGAGTGCAGATACGTTAGGTCTTGGAGACGATGGTTGCCTAACAGAAATGCTACTACTCGGTGCAGACGCAGGATTTTGTTCGAGAGGAGCATGATCTGCCAGCTTCCTCTTCTCTGCCCGCCGTCTGTTATTCCTCTCTCTACGAATAGCAGGGGTATCAAGTTTTTCGATGATGACAACGCCGTTGGGTTGCGTAACAACGTTATGGGGCACGTCAACGTCAACATCTATATGTAATGATGGCGCCCTGGAAATACTCGTCGCTTCGTCCGTCTGGCTTGCAGGAGGATGTGAATACATTTGGACATCCAAGTCCATCGCATTGTCGGTTTGTTCTGCGGTGTTTGGTTTGACATCAATGGGGTCTGATTGCAGGAATGGATATTCAGAGGGAACTGTGCTGGCGACCGACAACATTGAACTGCCCCTTTCTACAGAAGTAACGGTTGAAAAATAACTCTGGAATATTCAATCATAATTAAAACCAACAAACCTGTTTTCTGTCTCTTTCGAGGAGGAGGAAGCGGGGGTCGATCAGATGTCACTCTTCCACCACGCTTTTGATCTGGAGGTAAGATCCAACCAGCGTTGAACATGTTGAAAGAGTCTCGGTTGTCAACATGATCAACAACGCGAGGAGTTGAGGGCTGCGTAACAGGCGCAACAGAAGGCCGTTTCTTGATCCTTCCCCCGTCGGAAATCTGCTCTGAGTAAGACGGGCCTGCAGAAGCAGAGGCAGAAACCGATTCTCCACGAGCCTCAGCTTCAAATGCGACAGCAGCCGCCACAGCATTTCTGGTTCGAGGGGCACGAAAGCCAGCTGAAGCGTCCAACATGGCTTGAAAGCTGCGCTCTCGTTCTAAAGCCCCCTCTTGATCTTCATCCTTCTGTTCAACACCCTCACCATCTTGATAGCCAGAACTAGCACGCGCTGCTCTCTCGGCCACCTCGCGAGCCTCTTTATTCGCTTTGGCACGCTCGGCCTCTGCTTTTCGATCGCGTTTTGGTTTACTTTTCCTGACTCTTGGAGCAACTGCGACCGCGGGTGGAGGAGTAGGCGGAGTAACTGGGGGAGGCTTCATCTTTGCAAATTCGTAGTTGAATAAGGCAGCGATGGGATCATTCTCGACTTCCATGTTCAAATCTTCCTTCACAGACTTGGTCGATAATAGCAGTTCGAGGACATTAACAGGTGGTTCAAGATCTCCAAAAGGCGGCTTCGCGTGTTCAGGATCTGGCTCGGCTTCATCACCCGCAGATGTGGTTGCTTTTTCTTCTTTCAGTGTTCCCGCCATTTGTGACCACGAGCTGGGATTATGAGTAAGTTTATATGGTTCCAACGCGTCTAGAATAGGTTTCGCAAATGTTTTCAGACGCGCTGCATTTTTGTAGAACGTCGTGCCAGACTTATTATACAGCAAGGCATTGCTCAAAACAAGTTCTATATCATCCTGAATATGATTCAGAAAAGTCAGACGATTGCAAGGGCGGTAAGACATAAGCGACGTACCCGAAACTCTTTTAAATTCCAATATTCATGATGGTCCAGCTTCGTATCAATAACACTCCAGCACATTGGTTTCTTGATGATATCGAAGTAATCTGGAACATCATTTTTGGAAACAGGATTCTTGAAGTGATCGCTGTGGTCTTGACTACATACGACAACGTATTAGTCGTATAAAGCTGTGTAACAATGTAAATTATACCCTTGAATACGTTCAAATGCGGTACGCAGGGCGGCATGAGCTGGAAACAGCCCACCGGCCAGCACCTCGTAAATAATTTCCATTTGCTTCTGTTTTCGTATTTCTCGTTTCCGGACGAGGCCTGTCAATGCGTAAACATTAACCAGGTCCTGTCGTAGTCTTTTTAATTGCTGATAAACATGTAAAATCAACACCATGTAGATTACTCAATGAGAAAATGAAACATACATCCAGACGCATGAGCTTTTCCTCTTCCGTTAGCACCTTCGCCCCTGCTGAGGCCGTCCAAGGTTCCAGATGCAACCTCTTCAACAAGGGTGCTCCTCTCCTAGCCTCTCGCTTCAAGCTCCAATACCTTGCCATCTGTTGCACAAAATCTTGTTTTTTTCGTATTCTAATTCGCTGGATATACTGGACTATTCTTTTTACGATGATGGCAGGAACGAGAGGCGGGCCTGGTTTATACGTTTTTGCGTAGGCTCTCGCTGATTTGGAGGCGTTGGGGCCCGCTCGGTCTTGTCCATCCCCTCCTTCGAGTGCAGCTGCGCGTATTTCTTGTTGTTCGGGCTTGAATTTCGTGAGATGGGCCCTTTTATTGGGGAAATAAATCACGTACAGGAAGATGGCGATCGCAAAAACATGTCAACGAAGCTGGTTCCGCACCTTGTATACTCTTCATCGGCAACAGCAATTTCTCTCTACGAGCACAGGTGGCATGAAATGCAACAAAACATGAAGGCTTTGTGCACTGTATACATGCACCTTCCCTGACGTCGCAGATACTACACCTCTACAATTGTCAGATTTTCCGTCGCTTCTCTGATGTTAAGGCACCTTACCAATTTCCAACGCTGTTTGGATATCCTTTCGACACCCGTTATAGGCTCCATAAACACGTCGTTCGCTACGCGCGTCTCGGGAATCCAAATTGCGCATAAGAGATGCACCCATTCTCCGTGTGTCGTCTGTTTGAAGGCACCTCCTTCATTCGGACATAAGTAGCAACTGACCGGATTTTCAGGGGAGACGGTACATTTGCGGCAGAGCCATTGTCCCTCTGGAATATAGGGTACGCCGTAGCAATCTTGATGTACTGCTAGGTTGCACCCGTCACAAAACACGATTGCATTACTGTTCTCTCCCTCTGAGTCGTCGCAAATCGCGCATGTAGAGTCTTCAGAAGGCATCGCAAAATCTGGTTTGGGTATATTCTTCGTCATGTCGAACCATTCTTTCTCCAGACGGTCCATGATGATTTCGAAACCTTCAGTGGTAACAGGATCCAGTTGTGCTTTCTTGCGGTCCACATTGACTATTTCTAGCCATTCTTGATCTGCTTGATCTTTAGCTGGCCTCCAGAAAGCATCTTAAAAGGATGTACCTTGCTCGTCCATATCATATTCCACCGTTTTCGAAAGGTCACTTTCGAGGGGTTCTACATGCCTGATATAGTGTTCAGGTTTAGTAAAATGGTCAAATTTGTTATCTGAATTTTCTTATAAGTAACAAAAATCATTTGACAAGGCAGTCACTTGCATCCAAACGAATGCTCTTGCTTCCCGTGTACACCTCCAGGCAACTTGAGTTTCTCGTCATGTATCACTTGGAACTCAACTTTCGGAAGAGAGCTTGCAGCAGGAGGTGAGGCGTGGTTTCCACGGGCCATAATGGTAGAAAGCAAGTGTTACGGGTTCCGGCCCAGCATTGGCTGGCTTGATTATGATAGAGATATTTAGTATGTTCATCAACGTTGGTGTCGACGATGGACTGAGCTGTGACTGCTATCACGTGCTGTTACGTTCACGACATATTGCCTCAATTTCCACGCGACGTGTTTTAGCAATAAATTATTTCAATTTGATAGTCCTACACTACTGAAACAAAAACAAAGCACTATAGTTCGTCACCGGGTCTAGCAGTGGCAGCAGCGGGATGATCGGTGACAGGTTGACTACCCAACGATGCGCCAGGCGTTTCCGGCACTTCTTCCTTCTTCTTTTTCAAATGCTCAGGAATGCTTCCCATCATTCCACCGTATCCATTGGTATCGTGGTAGTCTGCACCACCATTCAGCATAGCCTTCTCGAAGTCGATCATATCGGTGAAGCCACCGTGCATCAAAGCTATCCGTTGGGCTTCCTGCTTCCTCTCGATCTCGGCTTCTTCGTCGCTCTGTACATATTCTTCTTTCTTGGCTTCTTCTACAACTTGTGTGAGATCAGCCGTGCCATCCAAGATAGAGTCGAAGAATTTCGACAGGGAGTCGTGTTTATTGAGACCTTTGTTTGAATTTAAGTTATTTGCTCAATTGCACAAATAACGACAAAACTAACCTTCGTAGCGGATGGGAGTCGTTGACCCAATTGGATAAACAAGAACTTTAGGTTCTTTTGGTCCGCCAGCTTCAAGTCCCATTTTCACAGACGACCTCCCTTTACGGTCGCGATGTGAAGCTAAGGCAAGATCGGTGTAGGCGTATTTGTTAGCGAGCACGGTCCAGAGAAGGGGCACTTTCTTGTCCTTCGTCAACAAGAGTACACGGTGTTTGTCAGTGTTCTAGAAGATTAAAAAAGTTACTTTTAGTGCTTGCAATGAAAAGAAAAAAAAACTCACCTTCTCAATCCATCCTGGAATCCCTTCCACATAAGGAATTTTCTCATAATGCTTAGGAACTCTCCTTGTCGCGAAATACCAAAATCCACTGGCTGATCTTTCGGAGTCAAAAAGCATGGGAGGTACTGTGTTTCCGCGGGGGAAGAGCTGTACCATAGTCAACCTACACTCCAATAGCAAATCGGTAGTTCAGCTGTGCTCACCTTGACGGTTGGGAAACCTTGCACACCCTGCTCAGCACAGAGGCGCTTGTTCTTCTCAGCATGGCAATTTACCGCGTATGTTGGGATAAGGGGGTACAGTCCAAGTGCTGCTTTGCTATATTCTGGAACCATTTTCTGGCAATGCTGTTGGAGATGTCCGTCAACTAAACTGGATACATGAGCTGCTAATAACGTGAAAACATACCCCGCACCAAGGTGCCACAAAGGCTACCAGACTGGTCTCATTGGCTTTCATCGCCGTCTTGAAGGTCTTCGCATCCAGCATTTTCACAAGGGAGTCCTTCGGGAACATACCCGCTGACACCAGCGAAGGTGCCAACGTCAAAGTGAGCGCAAGTATCGAGGCAGGCAACATCATCTAACACAAATCAGGGGAAGTGGATTTCGTTTCTCCTAATCATAAAGCTGGGTATTTAAGCACACCAAATGGAGGTTAAGGACACGTCAGTGTGCCCGGCGTGGAAGCGTGGTCACGTCGCATGGAGGGCGTTACACAGCGACAAACAAAGCCCTTTTCCCGACGTTTTTTCTTGTTTCCGCTCGCTATTCGTACAAATTATTGGCATACTTAAGGTAATTGTGGAGTCGAAGACTACAGATAGTTCCCAATTTGTGTTTTGGAAGATTTTGACTTTCCTTGACAATATTACTGTGCAAGCATATCCGCGTCATTTCGGCCTGAAACAGTATGTCTGCTTGAAACCGGCGAACTTCAGGCAATCACTACCCGTAGATGCCTAAAAACTCTAAAAGCACGGCTCACGACCAAAGCTGTGGCACATTACCACGACAGTTTGATCTTGAGCCCTTGGAACTCAAGTCGTGGAAAGCAACACACTCCGCTACCGCGGTTCCGGAGGTAGAGATGGAGAGATTTAAATTATCCTCCCATGTGTCGTGTTCTATGGGAGAAACAGTTTCGGGAGGTTTTCTCTCATACATTCCCGCTGGAAGAAATGTCGAGAACATGGGATATGTCCCTCGAGGAAGATTAGAAGGTGTTGCTGTGAGTGCGACTTTTTCTTCCGGATTTAAATTATTGCTGAATGAGGAATCAGGATGTGACAGCTTAGACAGGTAGACCACTCGGTTCCACTCCTATTGCCCGGCTTTAAATATATTATATGGATTGCGCACAAACGACTCGCATAATCGACAGAGAAGTGATAATAATAATACACGATGAGTTGAAAATTAATACACTGTATAAAATATCACATTTTACAGCAAGCCAGCTTGCAACAGCACACTATCGGCTGATTATATGTACATCATCCTCCCATTCAGATCGTTCGTCGTCCTCTAGGTCTCTCGTCCGCGTTGAATGTATGTGAAGGTCAGCCCCTGGCGTCGCGGATGCGAATCTTGAAGATCTGGTTGTTGTCTCAAGCAATCCTCGCAAGTTTAGAAGCATTCTGTATAGTGGAGACGTCAAACTGACATTCAACCGAAATTTGGCATTTCTTATACCTGGAACAAATAGTCGCCTGCAAACTCTTCCCTAGGGTAACAGAATAGAAACCCCCACGTGGTTCGAATGCCCAAAGAAGTGCGCTCGATATACAGATGCCTGGTGGGAAAGGTCAACAACCTGGACTCTTATATACAACGCTCGACCTACCCATCATCACTGTAAAAAATCCAGGAGAAGGTGAGCAATTTCCTGAATAAAGTAGTGGCGATTTTACCAAGATAGTAAACCAGTCCTATTACATGAGAATTTTAGGGAAGTCACCCGATAGTCAGTAATATCACTCACCATCCCTCATTACCACGACAAGGACCTGCGATCGTGCAGATGGTCCAAGGGATTTATCTTATAAGCCACCCATGTGAACCTTCATTATTGGTATGAGAATACATGAAACTCACATTCAATGCAGTATTTTCTGATGGTGAGAGCCACGACGACTAAGAAATGTTGTCAGAGGATTGCGAATAGACTATTCTACGATACGTACTTGTCTCAAATAGGACCAGGGGAAGCCAGAAGACAGCAAATATCTTGGTACAGAGAGGAGTTTGACACCTTGTGAAGCAGAAACGAAATCCATCCGGTCTTCGGGGATGAACTAAAATATTGAAGGGGGTTTGCCGTGAGTCTTTGTTCATGATTCTTTAAGTTTAACGTACAGTCGGTATTACCAACGATTATCAGGAAAAATGCTAATGTGGTCAGGACCGATAGCTGTATATCAGCCGTGGATGTAAGCGAAAAAAGACATTCACAACCAAATTCTTAGAATGTTGCTCACCAACTGAAGGATAAGCAAAAGGATGAAGGTGAGATTATTCCGGCAGAGTGCGTTAGTCCGCAGTATCAGAACAGCTGGATGTTTTTTTTCCTTTAGCTCTGTTCATAATCGCCAAAATATTTGACACACATTCGACGTATACAGTCGATAACAGTCCCAGTATTCCAAAGGATATCTCGTAGTTCCTGCAACTATAATCATGTGTCATTTAACGCGGTGAGCTCTTTTTTTTTGTTTGCAATCCTTACAGCTTTAAAGGCATGCTTATTAGTACTTGAAGAGCTTTATAACCAAAGTACTCACGTCCATCGAAGGTGAAGGCAAGAATGCATCTACCAATAGCCAATCGTAAGAAACTAAAGTGTCAAATAAAACCGCACAATTGCCCACAATATAAGTCATATATGATTAACAGGGGTGGAGTGTAGCGGTTCTGTAGGACATATTCAAATTTCTTGCCACTCCTTGAGCCCTTGAAAGACTCACGAAAAAGAATAGAGTCGTCCCAAGGGTTTTCTTTGCGCGCCATACTCTTTGCACCTGCTCGAGGAAGTTTCTCAGATGATTATGCAAAATTTTACTCGTGGTTTACAAGCGGACCTCCTCGTCGAACGTCAAGAGCATATCCCATATCAGTATAGTCGCCGATGCCACTACCGCCAAAGGAATAAGCAACAATGCAGACGCGCAGAAACATCAAGGCGCTCCCAAACTTGAGCGCGCCGTCGACACACCTGTTAAATACTTTCCAGATGAAAGCGATTACAGTTAGACGACCGCCACACGTTGAAAAACCATGTTGCATTACGAGCCCACCTGAGTTGTAACATGCAGCTGATACAGCTGCTCCACCACCTTTCCATGCGTATGAGAAGCAGTTTCCATCGTATGACAGCCTGCTTGTCGCTATCGAGACGTTTAGACTCGAGGGTGGAGAACGACTAAAGCTCGAGGAAAGGAACGTTTAAACTTTGGGGCAGACGGTATCAAGGATTTGACACCTTATGACAAGTATTATATCAGCTCAGCTGATATCTACTGACACCGTACTACAAATCTGTGGTAGACCAATTCGAACCCATGTCTTGTCCTGCCTCTGTCCCGGAGCATCTATTTTTGAAGCAATTCAGGGGATCCCACAGAAAGAAC
>Ga0247779_1000503_pt1 | contig 24449 bp, 36 predicted proteins | sample UWRJL221509R5_FD_179925 | JGI IMG/M metagenome (GOLD analysis project Ga0247779, IMG submission 179925) | Plant litter microbial communities from Arlington Agricultural Research Station in Wisconsin, United States - UWRJ-L221-509R-5 | ecosystem: Environmental > Terrestrial > Plant litter >... | reverse complement strand
CAACTTCTGCACGCGAGCCCATGTTCACATACACCAGCTACGACACTGCCAGTCTGGGACGGAGAGTCACCCAACCTCCTTTGAACGCGGTTCCCCGTATTTCGTTACCAGTAAGTTGTGATATTTACTTGTCAACCCTGCATTTTTTCTTATCATAAATAGCTTCACATTGATTATCTCTCAGCTCATTCGAGTTATTTGAGAGGTCTTTTTAGCGGTGCTTTACCTTTGGACTTGATGTTCTCCGCGACTCCACCCATTTCCAAATCTTCCATTCCCGTCGATCGCTTGCCGCGCCTAATGCCTTGCTCACCCGACCACCCTATTGTCTTTCTCCCAGTCCCTGACCCAACCACATTCCATCTCCTCGTTCACTGGATGTATTTTGGCGACATCTCCATCATCCGGGACTGCCTTTTCCGTGGTCTCATCCAGTGGGATGGCATCGCCCGCAACGTCGAGTATCTCGGACTTTCGGCGGAAATGAAGATCTTCTTGCGCGACTGGTATAACGCCTGGTTGGATCCCGATAGGGTCAGCGAGGGTGCTGACTCGGACACTGTGTATAGTGACTCGGATGGTGAAGACGACGACGATTGCTCGACCGCTTCGGAATCCGAGCTCGACGACATCATCGAAAACGACTGCTTGGAGAAGCCTGCCATGCGCACCGGAGTCATTTCGAATCAGCCCATCACTTTCCAGTCATTCCAATCTCTCTGCTCACCTGGAATCTAAATCAGGATGGTATCTTATCGCTCCTACTCTTTCCATAAGGCACCCCTGGCCTGTTATCTTTATCTTTATTAACCCTGAGCTCCCACTTTTTTTAGAGTCAGGTGTATCTATCACATTCCTTTCGATTTTTGTTGTTTTACTCTAGCGTACTTGCTTCGTGGACTACTTTTTTTCTTCTCGATTCTGGATCCAGGAGCCAAGACGTTTGACGCCATTCTTTGATTCGATTTTTTCCCCACCTCTGTAAATCTTCGTGTTCGAATTCGTTTTCTTTTTTCTTTCCCCACTCTGCCCGCCCTGTTTTTATTTTTTGCTTGGGAGAGTCCAACCAATACGCTCCTTCCTTGTTGGCGGTCAGTAGTGCTAGCTCACACACAACCCTCCCAGTCCCACAGAAAAATCCAAATTCGAAATAAATCATATCCCTTGTACAACCAATCTCACCTACATACTCTAAAGCTTCTAAATTCTTAGTTTACTCATGGACTCTGTGAGAGTATCGTTTAATACAACCAAAAAGAGTTTTCGCGTAAATATGACAACAATAATTCAGAAATTTAAATAAAGCCTACTGAATACTTTGAAGGCGCCCTTCAGAAATTTTGCACAGGCGCTCGTTTATTGTCTTTTCCTCGTTGCGATGTCATTTTATTTTTAAACTGGGTACAATGATGCCGTACTATCATGCGTAGTACGTTTGCGCTGAGATAGATCGTCAACCATCTATGTTTATCCTTCGTTCGTCTCTTCTACTACTAACGTGGGGAATATACGGAGGAATTTACACGTGTAACTGTCGGCGTATGTTCTAAAACTAAAAGAACAATAGAATATTGAAGCGGAGAAGGAAGGGGAAGGATGGTCGCCTTTTTTTGTTTCGACGTGAATGCTAGTCAACGTCTCGCTGCTTTTTGTTTTCGAAAAAGACAATTGGACGTGGCTGTATCCGTGCACACGCGTTATGAGAGTACCTATCGGTCAGGTCTTTCCCCGCCGCCACGTAGAAACGCTGAGAAATGGTTGACCACCCTTGGCGTAGTACGTATAACAGTCCGTCAATATCGTTTGTCATTATCATTTGCCGTCATACCCACTTACAAGTGATATGGGCCTGGCGAAATGAACAAAATTGGTACGGATCAGTTATTACGGCCGGGGGTAAGTATGCATAAATGGTCATTGAAAACGGAAAAATGAAATATTGCGAGATATGCATCATGCAGAGCAGAGCAAAACCCGAAAAATGATGATGGAATTTGACAGATGGAGAAGCCAGTGGGAAAGACCGCAAGATCGAGATGGCACTGGAAAGGCTCGGACGCCTTTTGAATCACCAGAAACGGTGTTCATTAAGGACTCATGGAATCGGTTGTCGGTAGGGGAGGATTGAATGATGAGGTGCAGTTCAGGAATCTCGTGTTGCTTGAGGTGACCAAGCAGTACCTTTGAGCCATGACGCATGACGGCTTAGAGATGTATGAGGCCCAACGAAGAATAGCCAGGCAAAGATAAGTAAATTGTTATACGCCTACATATATCTAGACGCAGCAGATACACTCAGATAAGTTCTTCTGTTCTTGCTTCGGATAACATCTAGGACTGGATGTACCGTCGATCGTTCGTTCAGCAGACCGGAGACTAAAGAGCGTGTGTCTCTGCCTATATTGATGTCCGCAGGCCCTTGGGTAAGATGGAGGCAAATGAGTGCTACGCAGTCAGACATTCAGTGGTAGAACTGAAGTCTTCTCCTATCTAATCACATCTTGATTCTCGGCGAGTATCCTAGTAACGAACCATGGTTAAAGCTGGAAGTCTAGATATAGAGTGGTTGAAGAATGTTAATTGAAAGATGTGCTATCAGATCTCGACGGACGTTGGGAAGTTCAAGTCGCCAACAGTATCTTGAGATTGTGAGAGCAAGACGACCAGGGTAACGGTCAGAGATGCAAATATTGGTGTCCGAAGTATAACAATGTGTAAATTTCAGCGAGAAAACACAAAGAGAAAGCCATTCGAGTTGTGTTCTGCTTGTTGTTCGAGTCAGACATCGATATATGCTGGTCCAGTGTGTTTATAGTATATGCTTCAGCTTCGTTTCCTGTTCACCTCTGCTATCTCAAAGAAGCCTAGACAATCTGGGTGCACATAGACATGTACACAGAAGGTGGTATCGCGTTATGTGGATGGATTTGGACAAGTTGGGAATGTGCCAAAAGAATGAGTGACAGTGTTTGAATGGTAGTCACGAGAATTTGCCGGCAGCACTTCCTCTCTGATTGATATTTCTCGGAGAGATTTGAAATAAAGGATGGTGTACTTTTTAAAATCCTCCCTTCGTCAACCACCTGCACGTTTTGTTGCTCGAGATGCCCAGCATCACAGATACCAATCCACAAGACTGGAAATACGTGTCTGAAGGCGGTGCTACAATCGTTTTCTCCTACAAAGGGCCTACACACCCTACCTTTGATGGCACCGTTCTACGACTCAGGAAATCGTTGATACCCTCACCGGAATCCGCAAAGTCGAATGTACAGTCAGACGGAGAAGAGGCAGATGACCCTACCATCGAATACCAAGTAAAATGTATGGAAAGGTTAATACCTTCCGAACATCTACCCCGTCTCCAAACCGTTCATCTCAACAAATCGTGGCTTAAAGAGTTTGCCATTCTGCATAATTCCGCTAGGCCAGTCGATCGGAGAGAAAAAGATGAAGTTGACCTCAACAAAAAGAAAGGCGTACTAGCTACAGACTTGGTGGGCGGAAATTGGCTGGCAGTGGAGATCAAAGTGAGTACATCCTTCCAGGAAGAAAACATGACGCACTTAACAACCAAATTTATATCCCCTCGCCAGCCAAAATGGGCATTCCTACCTTCACCGAGCCATCTCTCTGCAGAAACTAAAGCCGTAAAAACGCAGACTTGTCGTTTTTGCATGCATTCTCATCTTCGAGTTCATAATGGTCAAGAATCATATACAGATTACTGCCCGCTTGACCTGTTCTCAGGTGATAAAGACCGTATGATTAAAGCCATCCGCAGCTTATGGGATGCCTGGGTCGGCAGTAATGCGACTGTCAATAATCTCAAGGTTTTTGCCCGTGGAAAGTTTGTTTTGCCTTCTGAAGTCAGTAAATTTTTGAAGTCCTTCTCCCTTTCGTGTTCATGTTGGATTCAATTTCATTTTCAAGGCTCATTTAATGTTAAAAGATGGTGCTAGAGAACGGACTTCAGATACGATTCGCGACGCATTTTTAAACAACCTTCTTCGGCCATTACTTCATACGCCTGTGCTCGGAATTGTGTCCAAACTTCAGCGTGACCTCGATGCCCTAGATATAGAGGGACTTTCTCAACTATGGAAATTGGCAAATCCCTCCACTCCAATTGGCATCGACTCTTTGGGTCTGTCTCCAGAGCCTAGTATTACTGACTGGATCGATTTCTTAGATAGATATCTGGCGCCCGATAGACCGGTCCTGGATCACTCTAACCCTCTTCCGGAGAATCTTCAAGAATATTTGATGTCCTATCTCCTCTCGGCCACCTTTAAAGATTGTTCAATCATAGTCAAACTGGACTTTCTAGAACCGTCCCAAACTCCTATAGGAGATATACCAAATGACTCGGTAACTGTCATTGATTTGGATCCAAAGGGCATGAACAAGCTGAAGAGCTGGGAGAAGCTGGATCAAGAGATCGCGCGAACCTACACATCCGCTGAGAGGAAGAAGATTTGTGTGGATGCAAGGCAAACTCCGAAGTAATATGTCGTCAACCAAGAGGTCCGTGTGTGGCGCATACTCAAAGTATTCTCGCGCGATCCCGGACTGAAAAGTATTTCTTGGAAGAGGTCTCCAGCTTGAATTTTCCAACGGAAGATCCATCATATATCGACCTTTTCAATTGTGAACTAACTGCATCAGAGCATTGGAAGTAGCCACCATTCATATATACACACTCCTTCAATAATCTCATATCACTCAGAAAAAAGACGGGGATCTCAAATGACCTCGACATCGATTTTTTTATTTTTGAGACGCGTCGCGTGCCTATATTTGGAATGTACAGTGTAAAATATGCATGTGTAATTAGCGGCTTAGTTCCGAACAATGATGGCATTCATGAGCCCGGGGTTTGCTTCCGTACCGGTACCCCATACTTTCAACTTATCCCATCTCTTTTATCGCTATCTCGACCTTTTACTCTTTGGACCTTCATGACTCTTCTTCGAGCTGCAAATCTAATTCAAACATCGAGACGTACCTGTCTTTCAAAGTATAGCAAGGTTACCTTCGCGGTCAATTCTTTCAACTCCCCGAGACGAAATGCTTCGTTTTACAACACCGATATTGCTGGCCTGACCGAGGACGAAGCTGAGGTACTGAAATGTAGCTTTTATCATTTAATCCCATAATTGATGGATAATGTCATCGCAGTTCCGGAATGCGGTGACAGAGTTCGCTCAGAAGGAGGTTGCACCAAGAGCCGAAGAAGTGGACAAGACCAATACATTTCCTCCAGTAAGTCAATGATATCAATATGAGTTGCTATCTGTGCCCTCGTTCTAAGTAACAACTCTTAGGATCTCTGGGAGAAACTTGGTTCTATGGGTCTTCTAGGTGTTACGGTCTCTCCCAAGTACAATGGACTGTCGCTTGGATATCTACACCATACACTTGCCATGGAAGCCCTCTCCACTGCCTCTGGATCTGTTGCACTTTCCTATGGTGCCCACTCTAATTTATGTGTGAACCAAATACATCGACATGGTACTGAAGAACAAAAACAGAAATACCTGCCTGACCTAGTCGCTGGTAAAAAGGTCGGCAGTTTGGCCATGAGCGAAGCAGGAAGCGGGAGTGACGTAGTAAGTATGCGCTTGAAGGCGGAGAAGGTAAAAGGTGGCTGGCTTTTGAACGGTACAAAGTTCTGGTTAGTCTTAACCAGACGTTCAGAACGTCCCCCATTCAATGTTTCTGACCCATCGATAGGATAACGAACGGCCCCGTGGCTTCTACCCTTGTGGTTTATGCCAAAACCAGCCCTGAAAAAGGATCGAAAGGGATAACAGCGTTTATCATTGAACGGGGGTTCAAAGGATTTTCCACAAGCCAAAAGTTAGACAAGTTTGGAATGAGAGGAAGTGATACGTGCGAGTTGGTGTTCGAAAATTGTGAGGTACCGGATGGTGTGTTAAGCATGATTTTCCAAACTTTAAAGGCTATGTGCTAAACACTAGGTCCAGAGAACATCCTCGGAGCTGTTGACAAAGGAGCAGGTGTGCTCATGTCCGGCCTTGACCTTGAGCGAATTGTTCTGAGTGGGGGACCTCTCGGGTGCGAAGAGGACAGACTCTCTTCTTTGTGAGTTACATCTGACTTGATTTTAGCTTGATGCAGGCAGCCTTTGACTTGGCCGTCGAATACGTACACGAGAGGAAGCAATTTGGACAACCAGTCGGCACTTTCCAGTTGATGCAAGGTAAGGTTCAATGCACAGATTTCTCGAGATCTCGCGGCTTATATCTGCAGCCAAAATTGCGGACATGTATACGAAGCTCAATGCCAGCCGCTCTTATGTTTATGCCGTCGCCAGGGCATGCGACCGTGGCAAAATTAGCAGGAGAGTAAGTTAACGTTTGCCATTCTGAATTTTTCGTTACCATGCCATGGTATTTCCGCGTCGTTATTATTACTACCCTGTTTCAGCATCATTCCGCCATGTATTTCCTTCAAGGAACTTGGTCATTCATGCTTAATTTTTTTAAATGTTTTCTCCAGGATTGTGCGGGCGCCATTCTGTATTCGACGGAGAAGGCAGTGGAAGTTGCATTGGAAGGAATGCAATCCATGGGCGGTAATGGTTACATAAACGGTACTTACTCTTAGATCTTGGCAGTGTATGTTCTGACTTGCCTTATTGCACTGAAGATTACCCAATAGGACGTATTGTCCGCGATTCTCGTTTATACACTGTTGGTGCTGGAACGCAAGAAATAAGACGCATGCTTATCGGGCGGGAATTCAATCAAGAATTTAAATAACAATGTTTATGTATGAGTTTCGAAACTTCCTTGCTCCTCTCAACGAAACTAATTATGAGTTGGATAGAATCCAAATTATATACCGTGCTTGTTTTGTACTTTGTATACCGCCATTTTCGAATTTCCATTCACTGGATGCGAAGTGTGTGTACCGCGGAGTCCTAATATTGTCCCGATAAGGCATAATACTGTGCCGAGCGGACCTTATATTCAAAGCAAGTAAGCGCTCAAAACCAGATTTGTACAAGTCTCGATCTTTCTTTCGTCGATCGCCTGAATCTAGGGTTACTATTTATGTGGACTTATATAATGCAAAATTTTACTTGCTCAACAAAAGCAACAGATTTTTATAACAACCAGATACTCGTTGCACCAACTATTTCCGTCAGCCTCCCCCTTCATATCCTTCTCTCAGGCTTTTCTAACAAAAGTCTCTCTCTGTTATGGTCTCTGACGATGGTCGGCAGTATTATGTCTTTCCCGAGCCTTTGGCCAGCGAATTTCAAAACAGAGATTCTTACTCCACTAACGAGTTACGGAACCATGCCACCCGAAGTCCAGAAAGCTACGAGTCGACATCAGAGCAAGACTCCATGGAGGAGAACGACATTTCCAGATTATCGGCCCAGCTAAACCACATATCGTCTGGGGATTCTCGAGTGGCAAACCAACCAAATCAATTACTTCCGGTTAAGCCGCAACCCGCTCGCCAACGAACGACTCAGGCGTGTAGCAAATGTCGGGAGCGGAAAACAAAGGTGCGCGCCATTTAGACTGAGCGATACGGTATTAACCGTAAATGAAGTGTTCTGGCCATCGCCCTGTATGCTTACGCTGCTCCAATCGAGGTCTCATCTGCGAATACGCCCAGCGCGAAACACGGGTGCGGGCAATTGCAAGAACTAGACAGTACACTGCTGTTAGTCCGCCTGCTTCTACCGGCCAATTCGACCATCCTTCTCGTGACATGCCAACCCCAGCCATTCACTCGCGTATGGGAGGTAATCAGACGAATGCGTTTGCCTCGTCTTCTCGTAACTTTGGACCAGTTCCTACAGCAGCGTCTTCAAATTCAAGTAGGTTGTATGTGCCCATGCACGCCATCCCGAGAAACACGTCAGAAGAGGGCTCTTTATTACCTGCAATTCATCCTGTTCATCATAACAACCCTGCCAGTTGGCATTCACCATCTCAGAGAATCGCTGGCCCTGGTCCCCTGAAATATGAACCAGCCAGCCGCCCCCTACTTCAGAGCACGCAGTCATTCAGAAATGACACTTGGAGTCATTCTTCTAACTCGTATCTCCCTGTGGATGGCTTTAGTCCTTATAATGAACAGGATATTATGTTTGGGAAATCACAATTCCAGCCACCTTATCCTCCTCTCCATATACATGATAGAGGACGAACGATACATCAGAATGCTCCTACCGGGTCTTTGGCTCAGTCATCTTCTCTGGAGCAGTTTGAGTTTGGTTTGTCCAGGTATGTAAGGACATAGCTCATTGTAGTCTTTACTTACAGATGATTCACAGCCTTCCTTCCTTTTCAACATATCCACCGCTACCGCGTCCACAGGAACTTGGGAGGTCTCATAGCGCGGTACAGCAATCCCCTATACCTTCTTCGACCAGCTCTGGCGAAGCTGCATACCCGCCTTATACATCAAGTTCTGTTTCAATTTCTTCATGTTAGTGTCCCACATCCTAATGTCACCGGCGACCCGAAAGCTAACTCCTTACCTGTATCGCAGTTTTCGATGCGCATGCACCCAGTCCATTCTATTCCAACGATAGTAGTAACTCTTCTCAGTCGAACGTAACCGCCAGTCAACCGGAACTCGCATGTCCCACACCATCCGCTCCTATAGGTTTCAACGCACTGGGGGAGCCTGCACAGACCTTTCAGACGCTCAACCGAGATTATTTTAACATGGTCGTGACGGAACCGCAGGTTCAGGAAAATATTCTTTCTGAGAGAGATCATGACTTGTTCGCGCCGTATACTTGATGGATAAATGCTCGAAGGAAGATGAGATTAGATATTATTCTTTTGGTTTTGCATTGTTTCATGGGTTTTTTTGGGGGTGATTGTGCTTTGTACCAGTCTCGGTCTCCGTTTCCCAGACGTATGCATGTATTGTTCTATAGTCTCCTGTTTATACTCTTTACTTTGGGGTGGATCGTGTATATATTCTTATATCTTTCTCTAAGTTTTGATTATCTTTCTTGGTTTCCTGTAATACTAGTGTTTGCATCAGTTCCATACGATTCGGTCAAAATTATTACGGCGCTACAGTAGTACAAATTCATGTTCAAGATGCGTAAAATGCAAGATTGTGTAATTTTTAAAAAAAATGCAAATAAGTATTGGGCAGAAGATTAAAAATGAAGCCAAAGTCGAAACCTCGATTGGCGTCAGCAAGCTTTAGGCCGTTCCAAATAATTTCCCATACGGGCCTCTGATATCAAGAAATAGTTGCATGCCAAATAAACCCGAAAGTATGAGAAGCCTCCCTTGTCGAGTGAGGTTCCGACTTTGCGTGTCGAGCTCGAGCTCTGATAAGAATCCATACTGTATGGCGTCGGGGGTTGTTGCTTTTATTTTTTCAGCATTCGTAAATCCAAGTGCGCGGTTCCTTGCAAGATTGACGATAGGGCGCACATCTGAATCGTGAAGACCCGTGACCTTGAGCCGCTCTAAAACCGGGCAGAGCCAAGTTGATGCATCGAAAGGGTTTGTGGGAATTAAAGGGAGGAGAAAACGTTGACAGTCAATAAGTTCAAGCTTGCGAACATTGTACGCCTCATGAAGCAATGCGGCAGATTCGTCTTGGTTCAGGAGGTTGCATCCAGATAGCGTCAATTGTGACAAAAGTGGCGCTGACTGGACAAGGCCTTTGAGAGATGATAGAATCTGAGGAGGAAGGACCAGCTGGCGCGATAGATGTGCAATGCGGAGCGAACGTAGCTTCGGCGCCCGCAGTGCCCGGAATATTGGAGACGGTTCGAATAGAAACGGCCATTCCAGACTTAATGATTCAAGTTCTGGGAGGACGATTGGTTCGACGTCCATGAAAAAGAGGTTATTCGGAAAGGTAATGCTACAAGAACGAAGATCGGTACATCTCGAGAGCATTTCGGGAAACGCCCGTGAAGATTTCCACTGGTCGCAACCTGTAATCGTCAGCGAGTGCAATGAATTCATTGTGTCTGATAAAGCCTCAACGAGAGGGGTAACATCGCGAACATGAAGATTGCGCAATCTAGGAGAGTCAAGCAAGCCCAGGGAGGGGGTGCTAACACGATGATCGTCTACAAGTAGATCCAAGTTCTCTATGAGAGGCATGTCCGTCGTCATTTCTTTAGGAAACATGGTGGGTAAAATTTCCATGCCAAGATGGGTCTTAAAAGACCGGATTCTATGAAAATGAGGGAGAAGTTGGACTAATAGTGGAAGAACTGCAGAGCTTATAGCCTTTGTATCCCTTTCCAGTCGCAATTTGTGGGATGGACATATAGTAACGTTCAGGGGCAAGTCCATTGAACGCGAGATGAATAGATGGAGTCGTTCAACTTCTGAATCGGCACATGTAGACGGACGCAGATGAAGGGTTGTCCATAGGCTAGGGTTATCCATGACCATAGCACGCCATCGCTGACATACATTGGCGAGAGAGATAGGATAGTTTTTTCCAAAGTTGCTATCCGGGACATTGTTGCAGTCCAGAGAGCATTCCGCCTCTGCACAATAGGCAAATATGATGTCACATAACTCTGGAATCAAATCGCGCATAGGTGCATGTTGGACGCGTTTCGCAGCTATGTTCGCGACGAGCTTTTCGCCTTCGCGGGCAAGAGCCATGTGCTGGATCTACATGGACATTATATTAAATTGAGGCGACAAATGATTCAGGAGAACTTGAGTGACCTTGAGCGCGTTTAGGCCATTTTCGAGCTCTAAAAACCTGTGACGAATGGATATTAAATTTTCCTCTTCGATTTGCAGAGTGTCCATGGTGGTGTTGGGCAAGCCATGGTTATGTATTTATGAAACCAGGGTAGACAAGGTCTTAGATGAAAGACCGTGACCTTTGGCGGACTTGCAAGGTGTGCGGCGAAAAGCGGAGGAAGCCGGGAGTGTGGGAATAATAATTTCTACGTGTCGACTGTTTTCGTTTCTACTCATTCTTTCAACCTCTTCTCATCCACAATGCTCACCACTCGCGGTGCTGTTGCACGCCTCTCCAAGCGCGCCTTCAAGAGCGCAAAACAGACGAACGCCTTCTTCTCGTCCTCTGTTCTCCTCCAAAAGGCTGCTCTCCCCGCAACCAACTCTCAGCCCACCCGCGTTTCTCCCCGTTCTTCCCCTTCTTCCTCCGGTTCGTCTTTTTCACCTTTTTTCACCCTATTTCTGCTTCTTACGCACCATTTACAGCTCGTACTTATGCTACTGAAGCCAAGGGCGCTGTGGGTTCCGTGAAAACCGTCATTGGTGCCGTCGTTGACGTGCAATTCGACACCGACAACCTCCCACCAATTCTCAACGCCCTCGAGGTTCAGGATTTCAGCGGTGGCCGTCTCGTTCTGGAAGTTGCTTCTCACTTGGGTGAGAACTCAGTCCGTACCATTGCCATGGATGGTACAGAGGGTCTCGTTCGTGGCACCAAGGTTGTCGATACCGGTAACCCCATTATGGTTCCCGTTGGAACTGCTACCCTTGGTCGCATCATGAACGTCATTGGTGAGCCTATTGATGAGCGTGGCCCCATCAAGGGTGTCAAGCTCTCCCCCATTCACGCTGAGCCCCCTCCCTTCGTCGACCAATCCACAACTGCTGAGGTTCTGGAAACCGGTATCAAGGTCGTCGATCTCCTCGCTCCTTACGCTCGTGGTGGAAAGATTGGTCTCTTCGGAGGTGCTGGTGTCGGAAAGACTGTGTTGATTCAGGAACTCATCAACAACGTCGCCAAAGCCCATGGTGGTTTCTCTATTTTCTGCGGTTTGTAGATATTTTACGCGTTTTATTGCCTGCAGCTCACATTGATTTTTTAGGTGTTGGTGAACGTACTCGTGAGGGTAACGATTTGTACCATGAAATGATTGAGACCGGTGTCATCAACCTCCAAGGTGACTCCAAAGTCGCTCTCGTCTTCGGTCAGATGAACGAGCCCCCTGGTGCCCGTGCCCGTGTCGCCCTTACCGGTTTGACCATCGCTGAGTACTTCCGTGATGAGGAAGGCCAGGATGTGTTGCTCTTCATCGACAACATTTTCCGTTTCACCCAGGCCGGTTCCGAGGTGTCTGCCCTTCTCGGTCGTATTCCTTCCGCTGTCGGTTACCAACCCACACTCTCTACTGATATGGGTGGCATGTAAGTTATATTTAAACTTGTGCATTGTTTACTTCTCACACGCAAATATAGGCAAGAGCGTATCACCACCACCAAGAAGGGATCTATCACTTCAGTGCAGGCCGTCTATGTGCCCGCTGATGATTTGACTGATCCTGCACCCGCTACCACTTTCGCCCATTTGGACGCTACCACTGTGTTGTCCCGTGGTATTGCTGAGCTTGGTATTTACCCTGCTGTCGATCCTCTTGACTCCAAATCTCGTATGTTGGACCCCCGTATCGTAAGTTTTAACGATATCACGTTGTGGTAGTATTTCTCACATTCAAATACCAGGTTGGACAAGAGCACTACGATGTTGCCACCGCTGTGCAAAAGATTCTTCAAGATTACAAGTCCCTCCAGGATATCATTGCCATTCTTGGTATGGATGAATTGTCTGAAGAAGACAAGTTGACCGTGAGTTTTGAATGGTCTAACTAAAATGACATTTATGTATCCATATGTGTAGGTCGAGCGTGCTCGTAAGATCCAGCGTTTCATGTCGCAACCTTTCCAGGTCGCCCAGGTCTTCACTGGTTATGAGGGTAAGCTCGTGTCGCTCAAGGACACCGTCCGCTCCTTCAAGGAGATTCTCTCTGGTGCCCACGATGCTCTCCCTGAATCCGCATTCTACATGGTACGCCATTTCTTGTTCTCTCTCGTTGGGAGCTTTTGCTTACAATCGTTATCAGGCTGGTACTATCGAGGACGTAAAAGCCAAGGCTGACCAACTCGCTAAGGAGATGTCTGCTTAGAGTCCCTAAGCGAAGGGCATGGGATGGATTGGCTTTTACTTTAATTTCATTCATCGCCGTAGATTATATCCTTCCTGTTAGAAATCAAAATTCTCATTCCCGCGTTGGACTCTCGTCGAAGTTTGAGTGTGGACGTAAGGATTCCATTATTTATATGTAAGAATGAAGTCTCTCATATTATGTATCAAACGCTTCGATCCGTGAATTGAATCTCCATTTCAAGGTATGTATATACTGTAAGGGAAAAAATAGTAAAAGGCTATCATAAGACTGCTGCCGGTCCATCTCGCCTTCCATATATTTGAGCCAACAAACCCAACACTCCACCGTCCGCGTCCAAGTCCTCTTCTTCCTCTTCTTCCCCTCGTCCATTAAGCCGTTTCGCACCGTCCACATACGATCCTCCTAGCCCATCGCCATCCCCTGTGTCGGACAAAATCGCAGACCCAGCGTTGTCATTACCCTTCCCCTTTGAACCGCTCGCAGCTGCTGGCACACTAAGCTGCGTACTTCCCTGCGAGTCGCCGAGTACCACGCTCGGTGCAGCCGCCAGTTCACCTGGTCCATAAACCGATGCCGCTACACCAGTGCCGCCGTGACTTGAAGGACCAACGCTTAAAAGCGTTGACATGCCCATCATGCTACTTCCTGGCCCTCCTCGTCTTCTCATGGCAGCTGACATCCGACTCTGACGCAAAACGTGATCGTACTCGAGACCCTTCTCGGTATAAACACTCTCTGACGTTCCACTGGGTCCTTCTGCGGCAAAATGTACGCCTGTTCCTGTGACACCATCGGAAGCGACACCGCCTGGCTGGTAAGTTGCGATGCTAGGTCCGAACCTTCTCCTGTAGTGGGGGAACTGGAAGTGTGAATTTAAATCCGCCATTCTGCTCAAATAAAGGGAGCCGGATGGGTCAGCGGGGTTCCAGTCCGGATTAGCCGCCTAAAAATCAAAAGAAATGTTATTTGAGATTGTATAAGAATACCAAAGACACTAGCCTTGAAGTTGAGGAAGCTTTTCTCCATCTTCCCCTCATTGGAAACCATCTTGTTATCTCTTGCGTGTGCTCGAGAGGGTGCGCCAAACTTGACGTTCCCATGGCGCTCAAAGTTGAATTCCGCGAAGCTACAGACATAGCCACGGCCGTCGACATGTACCGTGAACTCTCGGAAGAAGTCAATGATAGCAGGAGCACAAGTAGGAAGGGAGAACCATAGCACAAAGGGAGTCAAGATAACGGAGATGATTTCTTGGGCGAATATCAAGACCTTCATTGCAAATAATTCCCCGAATTGTTGATGAACTTTTTTGCTGTGCAACTCTTCTTTCCAGTTATCAGGCATATAATGAGTGTAGTTGACCACTTCGGACATGAGTAGTTCAGGATCGAATACACGATTGTCTTCGGGAATCATCCCTCTTGCCACAGTTAGGATAGCTGTAAAAACTCCAAGATAAAATAGTACTGTTCTGTGCTGAGTGATCTCGAAATTCAGAAAAAGCTCGGGGTCTAAAACTGTCGCGAGCACCAGAACCGCGGCAAATGAACCTGCGATAAATGCCACAAATCTAGTCGATACTCAAGTCAACTAAGTCCATCAAATAAAGCATCGGGAAAGGACAAACCTCATCACCAGAGTTATTTTCTCGTTGGGGAATTGACCGATGTACATGTTCGCTATTGGATAACTTTCATCCAATCTCCGGGTGAATATGTGCGGAAGTTCATTGAATTCTCGAAATTTCCATTGAGCAAATAGAGTGTAACGTCGCCCTCCAATCGCTGATGGATCTTTGTGATATTGCTACCAAAAAGAATTTGTTAATAGATGTTGGTGAAACAGCCAAATAATAAATGTTACCTCAAAGTATCGGAAGAACGAATACATCAAGAAATACAGCACAATAAAGGGTGCAAAAATCGCGTTTAAAATACCCATAAAAATAAATCGACGTCTCAATCTAAATGAAGTGATCAAAGGATGCCTGGGCTGAAGAATATGAAATATTAACTTACCCTTCTATCAAGATGCTTCTGTTTTTTGCCTTCAGAAATATTTTTCTCACTCGACCATGCTCGTCAAACAAATATTCCATGAGACAGAATCGTAGGTTCCATTCCAACGCCTGCGTCAGCAATTTTCCCTTCCCCGATTCCTCGACAATGAATCGCTTGAGCATGTCAGGCAGAGGTACCCGCAGATCCAGCAGCTCTTTGTTAAATAGCGCAATCAAATAGTTTTCCTGACGCATAATTCTGTTGGCAATATCGTGCGCATCTAATTTAGCTGTCGCTGTGTCATCAGATGTATTATCCTTCTTCGACGATAAGGCTGTCAATGGATTCTCCTCTCGAATAGCACCTATCCTACGGACCACCTCAGACCATGCAATTGTTTGAATATCAGCCTGTGTGCTTGTTAAATTTTTGTCTCAATAGCGTGTTAACAGGTACTCACGTCGGGAATTTTCAAGAGATGAGTATAAAAGTTATACATGTCGACCAAGCGTCTAACCGCAACTGCGTACGATATGATTTGCCATACATAGAATGCAGTGAAAAGGATAAAAAATAGTAGTGTAAATCCGGAAAATCTAGTAGAGGCGTTACACCGCCAGATACATCAAGAAATGGTAGCCAAACGCACCTTGAAACACAATGAGGAACAATAATATCTGAAAGTTGTGAATGACTATGCCGTCGCAAGCTTGAGTAATTTATGCAACCTAATAAGAATGTAGAAAATCCGATGACGAAACCAACAGTCCTAAAAAATCAGGATAAGCGATTAGACCCTGGTGGATAAAGGTCTGAAACTCACAATAGATTGAGTCCACGAGATAATGCTATGCTGTAAATGCCTTTTCCCTCGTAATAAGCGTAGACTTCTTGTAGAAAAGCATCCAGGTTGTAAACGTTAACCCAATTCCATAGTGCTTTCTCATAGTCATCCAGTCCTCGCATGGCAGGCTTGCTTTGATGAAATGAAGATGTCGAGCCTTGGCTCTGGGTATTACCATAGCGATTTCGTGAGCTTGTCTCCTCGTCTGTTTCTGATGGCCTTGGAGGAACATTAAGTGGAGGAGGTGACTTGTCGTATGCCTTTGGGGAAACCGGAGGTAACTTCCTGCCATCTGTAGAGTAGAGTGCATGATTTCTCTTGGGCTCGGACACTCGAGGCTGGTCTGTGAATTTGGGAGAAGCGGGTGGACGGGTAGCCTCTACTTTAAAGCTCTGAGGGACTTCATCGTCTGAAGACTCGTGCTCGTGTATCTTATCTTCTTGGTGAATATTCGGATGAAATGCGTTCATTTCCGACGCCCCAGGATCCCATCCCGCTCGTCGTTTTCCTTGGGCATGAGGTGAGCGTGTAACGTTGTGCGAGTTATGAAAGATAGTGCTTCTCCCAGACTCCAAATCCACATCTTCTCGGGGCCTGTCATCCTCAGATTCTTCGTTCTCCTCCATAACCGACTGGTTAGCTTGGATGTATCCGCGATAGTTGCTGTTCATGGGATTTATCATGTTGAGAAAGGGGCCGCCGCGCCCAGACGGACCAGCAGACGCCGACATTGAATATGATGCATGCGCGGCCTTGGAACCAGAAGAACGTTTCGAACGAGACCCAGATTTCGACATTGTTGATCGTTCAGACCAAGAGACTCAAACCGTCCGAGTTGCGCTCCTGCGCTTTCTCTCTTTCTTACAGCCTTTCTGGCTGAGACTGAACCAAGTAGAGACCAAGTCAGCTCGCGTAGCCGACCTCATATTAGCACGGCACGTGACTTTGCTACTTCCGCCGCATTTCGCGTCGACAAGAAGAATCTCAAGAGGAAAGCCTATAAGGAATACAGTCCGTATATGCGGATGTATAGGGTGTAAAGAAACCTATCTATACATGAGCAAAAAATCAGTTGATACATTTGGTTTATACTACAGTCCGGTTTTTAGATACACAAAGATTGCGCAAGTATATACTTTGAGATTACTTTTGGCAGTCAAGAACCCCGCTATTTTACATTTTTTAAATTTTTAACACGGCATTGAGGTTGCTGGCTGCAGCCAAAACTGCTCTTATACCAGAAGCGGTGATGTCAGTATCGACGGCGACACCCCAGGCACGGTTCTTCTTGGACGTCGCCGTTTCGTAGTTGAGTTCCACATACGATACGGCACCGACCTCCGTACCCTCTCCAATAGAGTGCTCGGAGTATTCGCGAATTGTCAAAGTTCCATCAACGATGGTGTGTAAGGCGGAAAGGGCAGATGACAGAGGTCCATTTCCTTCTCCAGTGACAGACCGCTTGGTACCCTCCACAATAATTTCGCCCGTAAAAGCACGAGTGTTATCACCGACATGTTCCAACTTGAAAGTGCCCAGGTTGAACTTAAGATGTGAGCCGCCTGATGGATAGTAGCCATACGTAGATTGGAAAAGCTCAGTCAAGGCTCCCAAAGTGATCTCGCCACCTTGTTGGCCAGCCGATCGCTGCGCAACCTCAAAGAATGAAGTTTGCAGGCGTCTTGGGAGTTCGAGGCCCAGAGAATTGACGATAACAGTGGCAATATCAGCCTGTCCTGAACGAGCATTGAAACCGACGCTAAGCTTGAGTTCGGGTAGAGGGCGGTCACCAATAGCGTTGTTGACAGCACTCAAGAGAGCGCGGAGACCAGAGCCTGCAATGTCAGAATCGACACCGACACCCCACCATGATTGCGAGGACTTGCGTTCTCCGGCAGGCACGAGTTCGACATATGATGCAGCCTTTGCATCCTTGCCTTCGCCAATGGTATGTTCAGTGTATTCGCGGATGGTCAAGTCAATGTCCAGGTGTACGCGAAGGGCATCCAACAAAGAAGACAGAGGACCGTTTCCATCTCCACGTACAACGCGGTATACGCCATCGACCGCAAGAGTTCCGTCGAATCGGCGCCTCTCGTCGGGTTGATCATCTCCTTCATAAGAAGGATCCTCTGAAGGCTCTGCCGAAATTTTGAAGTTTCTGAGAGCCAGTCTGCCTTGGTATTTGGGTCCACCAAAGTGATAGGCTTGGCGGAAGCCAGTGGTGATATCTTCGACGGTCATTTCTCGTGCCTCGCGATCCGAGATAGCCTGGACAACCTGGTAGAATGCGATTTGCATCTTGCGAGGAAGATCGAGGTGCAAGTGTTGCTTGATCAAGTAAGCGATACCACCCTTGCCGGATTGAGAGTTGACTCTGATAAGAGCTTCGTAGTTCTGGCCAAGGTCGGCAGGGTCGATGGGCAAGTAAGGAATATCCCAATATTGAGGCTTGTTCTGCGAAGCAGCTTCGGCGTGTCTAATTCTTTGGGCTTCGAACCCTTTCTTGATAGCGTCCTGATGTGAACCCGAGAATGCGGTGAAAACGAGTTCTCCGGCATATGGATGACGAGGATGAACAGGTAAGTCATTGCATTGCATGACAGTGTCAATTGCTGACTGGATGTCGCTGAAATCCAGGCCAGGATTTACACCTTGCGTATACAAGTTGAGGGCCAAGTTAACGAGGTCGACGTTGCCGGTTCGCTCTCCGTTTCCGAAGAAACAACCTTCAATGCGATCTCCTCCAGCCAACATACCGAGTTCAGCTGCGGCAATTCCGGTGCCTAATAATCATTCAGTACAGCTAAGAATATTGCCGTCAATCATCACGTCTCTTACCTCGATCATTATGGGGATGCAGACTAATAATAACTTTTTCTCTTTCCGAAATTTTGCGGCAGAAGTTCTCGATCTGGAAAAGTTTGTGTAAGCAACACTTTGTCGTTTCTCAAAACAAAAAAGGTACCTGATCAGCATAATGGTTCGGTGGAGCAATCTCTACAGTGGCAGGAAGGTTAAAGATGATGCGGTCCTCGCCTGTTCCAGCCTTTCCCCAGGCAGCCTTGACAGCCTCACAGACTTCCAGAGCGAAGTCGGGCTCTGTTTGAGTAAATGTTTCGGGGCTGTACTCGTATTTGAAGATGGTCCCGTACTTGGCAGTACATTCCTCGGTTAGGCGACGAACAATTTTGGTGTGCTCAACGGCAAGTTCGATTGTTTTGTCTTTCGAGTTTCTGAATACGACTTCTCGGAATGTGGGTGAAGTAGCGTTGTACATGTGGAGGATAGCTTTCTTCGCGCCTGCAACAGCATCGATGGTACGCTTGATTAGATCTTCGCGAGCCGGGGTCAAGACCTGCAAATCATTGAGCATTGAAGAGTGATGTAGTCTTCAGAGACGCATGAACGCACCTGCAGCCATACATCGGCTGGAACTTCGTTGTTTTCCACGAGGCCTCGAACAAACGAGAAGTCTGTGTCACTTGCGGCAGGGTAGGCGACCTCGATTTGCTTCACGCCACACTTGACGAGCTGTCTGAAGAAAAGGGTCTTCTGTTCGATCGTCATAGGATTTGCGAGGGCTTGATTACCGTCGCGCAAGTCTGTGGACAGCCAAATGGGCACTTTGCCATAGGTTTGAGAAGGCCATTGACGATCATCGAGCTTCAGGGGGGTGTACGCCTTGTACTTTTGAGAAGGGTCGGCACTTGAATGAATTGTAAGAGGAGGATCGGAAAGATGAGGAGAAACAGAACTCACAGCATGGGCATTTTTGAAAATTAGAAAGAAAGAAAGGAATGGAAAAGCGTAAGTCCGAAGAGAGACTATTTCTCGAGTTGGGATCGGACATGATGGTATTGGCGAAATTTATAGTCGCATGTGACTCTCCTTTACTGACTCGATCAATTTGATAAGATTTGATTTTATCCTAATTTATGACTCCTGCTTTCTTACTGCTTTCTTCATCACTATCATGACGTCCATCTTGACCGTCCCTACAAAACAATCCCCCTTTCCTTACGCCTCTACTGGAATCGTTGCGTACACCAGCAAGGCTGAAATCAATTTCGATGATGCTGCCACTTCTACAACTTTGGTGACCGGCGCCTCGACACTCACTGAGGAGGACGATATCGTCCAACAGATCGGTAAGGAGGCAGGTCTCCTAGGCGAGAGCGCAAAGGTAGATCTAGGCCTATGTTTACATTTATCTAGAAATTTCTAAAATGACGCGTATTTGCAGACCCCTGCTTTCTTTGCCTTAGCGAAGAATTTACGTACACTTGCTGTCTTCCCTGAAATTGTTGCCGCTCTGGATTCCCTCGATGACCATCTCTCTTTTCGTACATTCCTTGTAGGACATCAAGTCTCGGCTGCTGATTGGGCGGTGTGGGGCTCCTTGAAAGGTTCGTTAAAAATCAAGAGTCACGATTCATGTATTTATTTTCCCCAAAGGAAACATCAAGGTTTTGGGACTTCTTAAAAATAACCAACACCCACATCTCCTCCGATGGTTCTCTTACTTCGATACTCTTCCGTCTACTCAGACCTTACTCTCCGACTTGACAAGCGCGAAAGCAAACAAAGCTCGTTCAAACAAAACAGCTGCAGGATTTGCTCTTGGACTTCAAGATGCGGTCGATGGCCATGTCGTTACCCGCTTCCCTCCTGAGCCATCTGGTTATTTACATATTGGACATACCAAAGCTGCCCTCCTTAACCAATACTTCGCTCAAATGTACCATGGAAAGTTAATCATCCGTTTCGATGATACCAACCCAACCAAAGAACGCGTGAGTGGATATTATTTCATCTATTCCAATGTCTTATGGCATTTTGTAGTCCGAATTCGAGGAAACTATTTTGGAAGATTTGAAATTATTAGATATTCACGGAGATGTCGTTACGCACACTTCAGACCACTTCGACACTCTGTATGACTACGCTATTAGGATGATCAAAGAAGGCAAGGCGTACGCAGATGACACCGAACAACTCCAGGTAATGTCATTCCTAAATAAAAAAGAATGCAGTAATCTAGATGTCCTTGTAGATGCGCGAGGAAAGGTGGAATGGTGTTGTGTCGAAACATAGAGACGATAGCGTTGAAGATAATTTGAGGCATTTCGAAGAGATGAAAACCGGTACCGAAGAAGGCCAGAGATGGTGTATAAGGGCTAAAATCAGCGTCGATAACCCAAACAAAGCTATGCGTGACCCAGTCATCTACCGATGCAACACTCTTCCTCATCATCGCACTGGGTATGTTCGCGCATTGCGATTATTGGCTTCTGTTAAAAACTCAATATATTTTAGCGATAAGTGGAAAATCTACCCAACTTACGATTTCGCTTGCCCCATTGTCGATTCGATTGAAGGTGTTACCCATGCTTTAAGAACGAATGAATACCGCGACAGAAATGCGCAATATTTCTGGATGCTTGAAGCTGCTGGAGTTCGCAAAGTCAACATATGGGATTTCAGGTATATTTTTCAAGTCTTGGTCTGTAGATTATTTCTGATCTGTGGATAGTCGCCTGAACTTTGTTTACACTCTACTGTCGAAGAGAAAGTTGCACTGGTTCGTCGACCAGAAACTTGTCGGAGGATGGGACGACCCTCGCTTCCCAACTGTTCGCGGTGAGTGTTAAAGCATCCCTAGACAGCACACATTTATCTTAACGAGCTGGATCAGGTATTCGTCGTCGCGGTATGACCGTCGAGGCTTTGAGACAGTTCATGCTCTTGCAAGGACCTTCTCAAGCAGTCGTCTCTATGGAATGGGATTCCATCTGGACTACCAACAAGAAAATCATAGATCCTGTTGCTCCTCGCTTCTGGGCCATCAACAAGGATAAAGCGTAAGTCATCTAATCTGGTGGATATGTGGTTTGGGAGATGCTGATGCACCAGCGATAGCGTTAAAGTCACTATTAACGGTGGTCCATCTTCCGTCGAGGTTAAGTCGCTTCCCAAGCACAAGAAAAACGCCGACATTGGCGAGAAGAAGACCATTTATTCTTCAAACATCTTGATCGAGCAGGAAGATGCTGCATCTTTTGACTACGAGAACAACGAGGAGGTCGGTGCTGGTTGTTGGTCGTTCTGTTTTCAGTGCATTGACTTTGAACTCTCCAGGTGACTCTCATGGATTGGGGAAATGCTATCGTGAGATCAAAGGAGGTGGATGCCTCTGGAACTATCACCTCAGTGACGATGGATCTCAATCTCGAGGGAGATTTCCGCAAGACAAAGAAAAAGATTACATGGCTTGCTCAACCTACACTCGAGCACCCCTTGCCATCGGCGACGCTTGTTGACTTCGATTACCTGATCACAAAGAAGAAGCTCGAAGAGAACGATTCGGTCGCGGACTTTGTTACACCCGTAACTGAGTTCAAGGAATTCGCTTACGCTGACGCCAATATCCTTGAACTCAAGAAAGGTGATATCATCCAGTTTGAGAGAAAGGGATACTATATCTACGACAACGAGGTCAATGGCGAGCGCGAGTTCTTCAAGATCCCTGATGGGCGTTCGGCTGGCATTGCTAGCAAAGCTGGTCCTCCTGCGGCTGTCCCAGGGATTTCTGAGGCTGTTACATCTTCGGCGTTGAAGAAAGCCGAAGCTGCGGCTGCTCCTGTGTCATCTATGTACGCCTTGGAAAAGGTATATGGAGACGACGTTCAGGTTCCATCAGAGTCGAGCATGTACAAAATGGATAGTATCTACAAAGCCTAAGAATTCTCTTGTGTTTCGTCGAGTACTTTATTGTAATACTTCAATATAGAATGTACATCTATAGTCTCAGAACAAACACATTTTAAAGCAAGATACAACAAGGAAAATATGCTCGCTTTGAATTCATGCCTTTTATTTCCTTTTTATATTTGTACGTTGAATCGATGCTCTCACTAAAGTCCTTACGGATTATGCTTGCATTTAATAATAATAAAATGGTGACATTTTACATGTATCGTAGCGCACACATGAATGGCTTTCTTTTCGAAAGCTAGGCCATGCAACTGCTGTTGCGAGGGTTGTATTCTGTCTGGAAGAGAAATCCAAAAAGTGCTGCTACCAGTATTCGCATGTTTTACTTGTATCTTTTTGCAAAATTTCGCGCAAGCGTGACACTATACACGATTTGTAACACCCACGTGAAGTAAACAATTCGCGTTTCTTCATCCCCGAAAGGCTTTTATTTCAATTTCAACGGTGATCTTTTGAGAACATCCCATCCTTCCACAGGCCCCTCACACCGTACTATCCAAAGTTCATATCCTCTGAAATGGTCAATGTATTCATCCTTTCCCTTCGTCCCACAGTTGAGGCAGATATTTCCTGAATCATTGCGGCCGATGCCCAATCTTCCTGTGCTTTTCAGCTCTTCGTGAAACCGCTCCTTTTCACCGTTCGCTGCATCTGCATCACCGATGTAACATAGAGACATGTGAGGGAAAGAGGGTGTCCGAGGTTCAACTCCAAGTGATTCGTGTATATGCCGATGGAGGTTGGCTATCTCTGTGTCCAGCTTGATTGCGACATACACAGATCGAAAGTAGTGCGATCCGATGTCGACCGATGAGAAGTTACACTTCACTGGTCGCTCAAAGCTTTGGATGGAAGCGTCAACCTTGTCGAGTTCGCTTTCCATCGATAGAGGCAACGATGCAAGAGTGATGTGAGGATAGAACTTGGGATATGAGGCCGAGTCCACTGTACTTTGTTGCCCATTTTGTCTGACAGTCATAACTGACTCCAGTTTCTTTGCATCGTCTTCATTGGGTACAATCCAGAGCGATAATCCTGGAAATAGGAGAATATTGAGTCTTAGGACTTTCGGTTCATGAGAAGGAATGTATTTTAATCAGGCACATACCCATGGTGAGAACCCAAGAACGAGGATCTGATAAGTATCCTCCTGATGGTGCTTTAAATAAGGCTTGAGCTTGATTCGTCATATCAGACCTTCATTAGACGAGTAAGGAGAAGCTACTATATACTAAGATAATTATTGGATGGATAGTGATTTGTGATTTTACATGGTTTAGTTACAAAACAAAAATACAGGATACGACATTCTTTCATGAACCTGGGATTTGTATGCATGCAGAATTGAGAGGGGGAATAATTGCAGGGGGTTTGGAAAATTGGAAAAAATGCATCTCAGTGTCGTAATGATAGCAAACTTCGATTTCTCTGTTCTCTTCTCATGCTTCGGACGGTTTCTTGTTAAGACTTACCCAGCTACTGTCAACCGTGTCTCCTTCGTTACTTTCAATGTCTGCGTCAGAATTACTTTCGGTGTCTGACAGATGACGTTGCGATTCCTTTGTTGCTGAGGGTGTTGCCGGCTTATCCTGCTTTGCGGTCACAGGCGGGGGAAGGTCAGGAGGTGGATTTCGGCAAGGTTGTACCGGGAGAAGACTATTGCGCAGGGAGATCAGGAAGTAAGGGATGTTCAGCAGTCCGTCGAGGAGTAAATTTGGAAGGTGAGAAGCAAACTTGTATGTTAAGGCTGAAAAAAAAAAACGAAAGATCAGTTCCGGACGAGAAAATAACTGCAATAGACATACCACCAGCTCCCACAGAAAATCTCTCGCCACGAATCCAATTTTGAAGCCGGCCTAGACCAAGCCCAACGCCAAAAACCGAAGGA
>Ga0247779_1000502_pt1 | contig 24496 bp, 16 predicted proteins | sample UWRJL221509R5_FD_179925 | JGI IMG/M metagenome (GOLD analysis project Ga0247779, IMG submission 179925) | Plant litter microbial communities from Arlington Agricultural Research Station in Wisconsin, United States - UWRJ-L221-509R-5 | ecosystem: Environmental > Terrestrial > Plant litter >... | reverse complement strand
CTTTTTCTTTGTCAGTGGGCGTGGTCGCTGCGTCACTTGAAGAAGACGAAGCTGTGATTGACGGGCGTGCCGACGAAGGTACCGAAGAAACAATGACACCCGAGAAGGCAGGGCCTATTAGGACAGCAGCTGGTGTAGAGAAACTAGACGCAGAGACAACGGGAGCAGAAGAGTGGGAGGAGGACGATGAGGAAGATGAAACGGCATCCACAACTGAAATCGAAGAACTACTCGGAGAGTCGACAGGGGAAGGCGAAGAAGAAGAATCAGCCAGCGTCGGAGCTGACGAAGAAATGACACTGGCAGCATGAGAAATGGAGGAAGACGCCTCAACACTGGCCGAGGCGGAGGATGTTCCTACTGCTCCTATTGCAATTGGTGGGGTGACGGTTTTACCTGTGGCTGTCGGCTTGCCTTCTTGTGTGTACACAAATACAGGGGAAATGATCCCAGGTGTCGAGTTGGCTTTGTACATTGTCGCTCTTGTTCCTTCTGGTTGTACTGGGTTATTGCCAGGAAGTAGTCGGAGCGTGCCAGTGGCTGGAAAAAAAAGTGTCGACGTCAATAATTATAGTCGCGTCAATAGACGCGTCAAATGAAGACCCACTTTGTTCGTCGATGGATTTCGTGATGAAGCATTTTTTTTCCTTGTCGAGGGTAAAAAGGCCTTTCTCGGCACAACATGTAGGCTGCGTATTATTTTTGAGAATAAGCCTTTTTGTCGTTATCAAAGGAACGTTTGACTCACGTCACCGTAGATGTTGCAAGTGCAGCCATCAACAGCGCGTTGAAGAACACCGGGTTCCCAACCATTGTAGAAATCTATGAGTCTGAAATTAGGATCGTTGGCATTAGGATGAAATATGAACAGTACCGACCAGCATGATACCCGTACCCAGTGGGATCACCATGTGCAAAGCTTGAACAGTAAATTTAGTGCATCGTCTTTAAAAATGAGAGAATAAAAAAACTCACACAAAAGGTTGGTCGGGATTCTTGGCCTGGGGCGCAATATCATTAAAACGATTTGCTCCCCAGTACACTTCTAAGAAAATTCGTGGAAGTGGGACAGGGTATTTGGGATCCTTGCAAGTCCCCGAATCTGGACCTTCAGACTTGTATGCAACATGAGACTGATGGTCTTCAGAATCGAGGTTTTTGCCATCCCAGCAACTTTGAAAATTGATCTGGGCACGAATTCCATCTGGGCATTTCTTCCGAGGCAAAAAGTCGTGCTTCGTCGTCCCTCCTATGTGGTTATAAAAGTCAAGGCATAAGAAGGTGATGGCCTGCTGCCCAAAGTTTTTCTTGTCATAAGATCTCAACGTGGGATTTCCAGAGAGCATGCGAAAGTTAGGAGGGAAGGCGGTCGTCGTGCCGGGTTTGTCGTCGAAAAGGTAGTAGATTACAGCACCGCCGTCGACGCTCGTGAAGCTGCCGTTTTCCCATTGGTAGTACAAGTGAGGAAACCAGTAACTTGATTTGTCCTCGACGATTGGGATGGATGTGCAGTGGCTTTTCAGAAGCTTCTCGGTAGTAATGTTGAATCCAAAGTTGCTTCCTCCCAGAACAGAGTGGACGTGTCCAGAGACTTGACCTGGGTTTACGATAGGGTCAAGACGTTCCGTCGTGATGAAATTATTGATTCCCATGAGCCAGTAGGCGTTGGCGACTGGCGACAGAGTTGTTGCTGCGAAAACGGCGATTGCAGAGTGCTTCATGACGTGTTATAGAGATAAAGAATGTCGGGAAAAGAATGACGTCCGTCCTTAAGCAGAATACAATAAGGGAGGGAGAGAAGAACGTTCAGAAGAAAGGGGGGAAACTCGTCGACGTCCCGAAGAAAAACCCACAACGAAAAAGAGGCAAGCAAAATTTTGAAGGAAGTGGAATGGATCGAACAAACAACATTTATGCATTGGTACTCAATTTATCCACATGTAAATTTGTCCTAGTGGTCTTTAATGACGCGGTTCCGGACAAATTGAGCGTTCCAAGAGTTTTGATTGTCTGGGCATCACCATAAATGGTTAAAAGGCGCCAAAGGTTTAGCGCTATTTTGCTCATATGGGTTCTTATCCCGCCTTTTGAACTGTTGTAGGGACGTGGACGCGTAGCACAGTGATTCTCACCCACATTTTTTTGATATTGGTGCAGCCAAGATCAGAAATGTCTTATACACAATGTCTGGTGATGATGTCGTGAATTAGAGGTGCGTGTGCCACAGAGTTTCAGACATGCAGAGTAATGGTCAATTTGAGAAGTTTACCCCTAGTTAAGAAATAAATGAGAACCCAAGACTTCAAAAAGTACGTACCCGCGACAGTTGATTGTACCAGACTGACTTAGTAACCCAACTTTGTTGCCAGATGAATTATGATAAATACCCAACTTAAAGCTTAAAGTTTCGAGCAGACTGGGAAATCCTTGAGAAACAGAGTAAGTTTATTACTAGTCATATTGATATACATACGCAAGAGTCGCTGTTTATTGACGTTAGCAGACTTAAGCGCTGGTTGTAGTCAGAAACATGAGATTGAATGAGGTTAAGAGAATTGCGTTATTGCCAAGCCCCGTGACTAGTTGATACTGGGTAGAACCCCAAAATAGGATGTACCGCCACTGATGGCGAGGCACGATGTTTTGATGGGGAGACAGGCCTTGCAGAGATCTTAACTGATCTTAATGTCATGAGTTTTTCTGCATTATACATATGTACATCGTACATATCTACAAATTATCTCACAAACTACTTCAGCAATTTATCGAAGAAAATCGTGGCGCAAATTTTGAAGAGTCCGCGCCGAAACTACTACTGACTTATATTTACTTTTTTAAACTTTGTGGAGTGCACCCCGTGCCATTCCATGTGTATTCAATAACGCGGAGAATGTACTTGGCCTAAAGCACTCTTAGAACCGGTGAAAAGGATGCTCAAATTAATGATCTTCCGGTGCATATGTAATTCTTTTACGATAGCGAGACCATTCCGTAAATACGAACACATGCAGCTAAACCTGGATAGGTGCCCTACAGGAAGTGTTGGAGTAGTACTAAGAGAGACATGACATTGTTTTATTTCTTCGTAGAAAATTGACGCCATCATTTCTGTAGTTGTTGGGCAGCTTCACCTTCGTCGCGATAGAAATGGTACAGAGTAGCTAGGCTACCGTGCTATTGTTAGTCAAAGTGTATAAAGCCAAGTATAAAGCCAGAGAAACGGTTCCGCAAGGATAAGTTGTAACTCTGCTGAAAGCATTCATGACAAGCACGTCTGTTTGTTGTAACAATGCCTAGCAGGTTCTAAGTGATCCTTTCGGGTTGAAGAAAAGGAGCGCCGAATTTTGAACTCAATAATTTTGGGTTTGAGCTAAAGCTATCTCCAAGTGGAGGAAAGAAGGTTTGACAGTAATAAAAAACGGATCGCGCACTTCATAGTTGGCTTAGCATAGACATCAAGCTACTATGAGAGCGAGGATCGCCTGCATTGAGGCAGAGAGGAAAAACAGCATTCCGAAGGAGTCGGCGTTTGGTACAACGCAATGTATACATATTCTGATTTGAACTAGTAACGGTGAGCTATTTATCGTTTTATTTTTTCTTCTGCCGCTTACGGTATGCCTTCTCAAAATAGAAGATATGAGTAGGAATCAGACTGGACCGTTTGAGACCGTTTGCTGGTCTATAAGGTAGGGTCCATCATTCTCACCACATATTCGATGCTCGTTTTTATATCATAGTAACCCCTCAAATATCTGGAAGTCTGATTGTCCATCATCTTTACCAGAGGTACATGAAACATAATGTCATTTCACTGCTAAAAAAACGGGGATAATAAGTTACTGCAATTCATTCACCATCGTAGATCATATTTATTCGTCTCCTCTTTCGGAACGGCTCTAGTCTTTATGTTCTTTAAGGTTTTCCACAGTGATCAATGACATATTGTCGGGCAAGGCGCTGTTCCTGTCCACCTACTCCTGGTACCATTTCTGGCGTTTCGCTATCCAGGTTTTCCTACATTCCATGTCAGTACACATTTGAATATCCACTCGAAATGATTCGGTATGGCCTAGAAACTCACACGTGTACGATCGGCCCCAGCATTTATCAGGAGTACAGCGACTTCTGCGTGCCCCGAATCCATAGCAAGGTGCAAAGGGGTATTCCCTATAGGTAATTCAAAATAGAGACGAGTCATTAACTACAAAGACCTCACTGCATAGCTAAAGGACATATTTACCGACGCGATCAGCCGTGTTAAGGCGCAGCTTGTTCGATGGAGTAGATGATTCGATTAGAAGGCGAATGAATCCCACAGAACCCGTGGTGGCTGCCCGATGACTATCCAGACGAACGAGAAGACTTTCAGTTAGGAAAACACCGAAATAAATTGTAAATGTTTGAGCGCACAGAGGTAGCTGATTGGCCTTATCCCTGGCATTGAACTTCCAGAAAGTTACAGAACTCCTCGGTCATGAATATGCGTCAATGATACGTACATCTGCGCCTCTCAAAATCAGTAGCCTGCCAATCTAAGGGATAAATCATCAAAAAGGGAACGCGTGATAGTGTCAAAATGACAGCGCACGTCGATACGAGATTTGGATGCTGCATAATGTCTTTTTCCATTGGGGAAGAATTAGAAACACAGGGTTCTTTTACCCCGAATTGCGAGGACATGACAACGGAGAACTCACAGAGCTGTTAATCCTTTGTCGTTCTTTCTGTCGGACAAAGTAAGACATCTTTGACCACCAAAGTTTGTTTGCTGATCTACCTGTTTACGTCTGCACCTGCTCCGATTAATTCTTGGACAATGGCTTCGTTCCCTGCGCTGACTGAGTTATGCCGTATACCAATCAGGGAATGGCAAACAATAAAGGAGACAAAGCATGTGGTAATTACCGGCAATGTGTAGTGGAGTCCATCCACTGCCATCCACCTTGTCTACCTCTGCTTTTTGATCGATGAGATACCGCACGATATCAATGGAACCCGAAGAGGATGCCCAATGGAGAGGAGTTCTCTCATCCTTTTAAGCCTTAGCATAGTTTAAAAGACATGAATCATTGCACCCACGACATCTACTGCGTTGACAAGCTTTGGATCCTCGGCGAGCAGTGAGCGAAGCAAAGAAAGCTGGTCTGGATTACAAGTTAATTGCAAAGGTATTAATCTTTAAGCCGTAGGGAAATGCTTCGAAGACATTACTATTCTGGGCCGCCGAGTGGACTGATAATCCCGTCATTTAGATAGCTTTATCCTTTGAAATAAGGTGTATGAAGTAAGTAAGTGGAAGCGTTAAGAGACGGTCTAATAGATTTTGGGCCAATACCAGGAGGAAGGCTTACGTATGCGTCGCGTGACGCGTCGCGTTCTCTATACACGTGAGTCTCATATCGGAACCCTAACCTGAGTCTGAATCTTAATTTTGTCATTCATTGTACGCTCTTGTAGTACGGTGCGGTGCCGCTCATTCCATTTGAATCTTTCGTTCGAGTCAGTTCTGGCCATCTACTGGCCATTCTCTCTCTGTTTCTCACTTGTATATGCCTTCAGCACAGAACCACGTCGCAGACAGTGAGGGAAACCAGCATGTTCAACATATTATAATCCCATTTCTGCAATCTCAATCCCAAAATACTTTGACAAGATTATACCAACGTCCATCTTCATGTTTATCTATATTTCGGTATACTTCTCTTATTTTCTTACTCGAGCTACGGATTCTGACATTATAGTTAGTCTGCTGTCTCCGTTAGAAAGGCAGCTTGTTATGAACCTTCTCTGGCTGGAGTCTGCGATCTCAGCCCACACTATGAATGCCTGGGTCATTCGTGAAGGCAGAAAGTACATTTGGTGCAATGAAATTCTGAGTTTTGGTTAATTCAATTCCTTCGCAGATTATATGATGAAGCTCTTATAACGTTAAGCCGTCTGCACATCCTCCTTAATTCGAATGGGAAGTTGGCTCTCAATGGCACATTCAAGTCGTCGTTTCGACAGGCAATCACCGGGGGGTATATATTATTTCAACTTGTTCTATTCGGTATACTCAAAAACGTTTTACAAGGGGATTAACAGGAAGTTTCGGTATCCCAGCAGAACAAGGTGATAAGAAACCGAGTATCGATATAGAGGGTCTGGATGCATACGCCTTGGAACGATGGGAAGTAAGTAGTAAGCTTACCTGACGAATCTGAAACTCGAATAACCTCCGTTAGTAGACCATTTTGCACTTTATGGTATCTTCGGGAACTGGTCAACAACCTACTAGGCCGTCAAGCGGAGTTTTATTTTTGCTACAGCGGAGTGGCTTGATGTCTGGTTCACAGTCTGTAGTACTCACTATAATGAACAGCTGCACGTCTCTGACAGGCATATCTCAGGTATGGAGCTCCTCAAATTACGTCTATTGGCTTCCAGTTCCTTCTCCACCCTCCCCACGATCAATTGTGGGATTTGCTACTGCAATATCTGCGACTTACTGAGGTAACAACAGCGTGTATGCACCATGCAGTCTTGCTTATATACGCTTTGCGTCTAGGAACGATCGATGGATCTGGTTGAAGTTCTAGGGTTCATTTTTATGCTTTCAACGATGGAACTTGGAAGAGTATGTTCGTTAGCTTATATCGTATTTTTGAGGCTGATATATTTGCGATCAGGAATACTCTACTGAGAACCTAGGCGTCCACCAAAAGGCCATGCTTGAAGACTTGCGTGACTACGGCCTCATTTGGCAGCGTAAAGTACGTCCATTGCATCTTGTATCCGTCAGTGGCAAGTGGTTAACACCCCTAATTCGAAGCCTTCGTCACGACGTTTCTGCCCCACTCGCCTTTCCACAACACTGACTTCCTCTTCCCCACCCCTTCCTACTTCTAGCGGTACAAGTTCCGGTCCTCAAGAAGGATTTATTATTCTGGAAACCAACTATCGAGTGTACGCTTATACAGGTATTGTTTCTTTTGTCATGATGGCGTTTCATAAACACTGCTGATTGCAAATTTGTTCTCCTTAGACAACCCGCTGCAAACTGCCGTGTTGAACCTTTTCGTCACCTTGAAATACCGCTTCCCAAACCTTGTAGTGGGTTCCATCACACGCGACAGCGTCAAGAAGGCGCTCATTAATGGGATATCTGCTGACCAGGTATCCCAGCTATCAATAATGCGTGTGCATTCTGCTAAAAGCAAACCATTTTCTAGATAATCAGCTACCTTGTAACCCACGCCCACCCGCAGATGCGAAAAAATGTAAGTTGGGTGCTATTTTCTTTTCGTACTCCTCTCACAGAGAATTCCAATAGAACCCCTTGCTTCCCGTTACAGTGCAAGACCAGATAAGACTCTGGGAATTGGAGCGCAATCGTTTGAAATCACGAGAAGGTACGTCTTCATATTTTACGCGATCTTGACTCATTACTTACTCAAGTTAAATCCCTTGGCAGGATACCTGTACACAAATTTCGCCTCTCTGGCAGACTACGAGTTCGTGCTAAATTACGCCAGAGAGCTCGACGTGGTGCTCTGGGAAAGTTCAGCAAAACGTTGCTTCTTTGGCAGCATCGACGGTCATGCAAATATCAAAGGCTTCATAGAAAGGCGCACAATGGGGTCTGGTTCTTAGGTAGTTAGGTGCGTGGTTCTATTTCTTGGCCGCTTGCGATGCGATGCCGATAGCCTTTATATTAGAATTCTCTGAAACGTTAATTAGGTATTAGATGCTTCCCGACTCTGTCGTCGCCCTAATTTGCATTATTCTAACGGCGTGCTACAGTCCTGGCGTTTAACGCGCACATCAAAATTTACCTGTACGTCCGCCTCAGTTGTTGCGTCGTATTTTGCATTCTCTTGTCTGTCTTCCATTTCTTGCAATCATCCGAAGATTACACTGTACTATCAGTTCAAAAATATTAACATTTGTTATCGGTCTGTGAACCGCAAAGAAGTCTTCGCGAGGATTCGTTTAAGCTTTCCGTGAAGGAAATACCATGGGATATCCCGGCCATAGCAATGGCCACCACGGACTTCGGATGGAAATACAATCTGCTGCCCGAGATGGACGGAAATAGACAGGGCTTGCGGCAGAAACGCTCGGCAGTTTTATCACAAAAGTGAAGTTCATTTTTCTTCAATGTACAAGGGTATCAAGAATATATTGGGCATTAACATGATATTTAAAATACTCAGATCCTTCAAACCCCTCCAGCCATGTCTGAAAGTATGACAGCTACAACTACACTACGGAAACAATTTTTAAAAAAACAACGAAAGCGAATTTCAATGGAAAAAGGGTGCAAGAAGACGATGTGCGCGTATACAGGAGTGTCAATAACGATACGCGGGAAGTGCGTGTGTATATCAAGAAAAGCAAAGGTGAAGATGGGCAAGAACAAGAGGAGTACGCCATTGTCGAGAATTTCTACGAATCTTGGTAATCCTCGACATTAGCGTACTCTTCGGCAGCAGAAATCCCATTAGTGGCAGCGGCGGTGTAATTTCCGTCATAAGTAATTGCAGGTTGTGAAACTGGATGAAGAGTCGGTGTTGTCAAGAGGCCTGCTTCTGAGGAGGTCCATGATGATGTATAGGTAGGAGTGCTGTGGTACCCTTGCGAGGAGTAAGGCATGGGAGGCGAAGGTGAAAAGGAATTTGTGCCCTGAGTCGTGCTTCGACGCTGAAGGTCGCGGACGTTTTCAGGTGTGTCTCTTGTATGCCAATGAAGACGCTGCAGTGCGCCCTCTCTGGTTCCAGTCGGCGCAGGGTATCGAGAAGAGGTATAGGAGGTTTGTAAGCCGTTCTCGCTGTCTCGATGATGGTTCAACTGAGCTTCGTCATATGGATGGGCGATAGACCTGACTCTGTTGGTTCGTTCTTGGTATATGGTATTCGTGGAGGATGTTGTCGTCTCGTGTACTCCTCCCTGCCACCGCCCGCTACTATGCTGGTTGGTAATCGGCGACCAGTTCTCCGAAGATTGAAGCAAACTTCCATCTCGACGGCGACTCAAGGAGTGTCCTGAAGCTGAAGACAATGTGTTCGTTGCAGCATTCCAACCAAGATCCTGTCTGTTATGGGCCAAGAGGCAGTCGCTCCCCTGTCCTGACCACCGCTCCTGCGCTCTGCTATAGCCATTCCCATGCCCTGCTCCTTGTCCTGAGCCCAGCGAATACAAAGAAGAGCCAGGAAAAGAATTATCGACAGGGGAAGTTGGACTGGTTTGTGACGACCACGTCGGCGATGAGGGGATGTTGTATCCTTGGTCCTCTACTTTGCAATCGACGGCATCGACGTCTTCCGTTTCGCTGCTTGGGGCAAGCGCTCAGCCCATTCGTCCAATATAGCAGGAGAACATATTCAACTCACACGAGGCGTGGCTTTCCATCTGGCCCCGTCTCCATCTTGGGCGGGACTCGGAAATTTGCCAGTCGGAAGATGTGGGGCGGCATGTAGAGATTCATGATGTCCGTTCGAGTCGATGGCTTCTAACCCGATGGTCATGTAAGACTTGTATTGTGCATAAGGAATGTATTTGATGCTCACTTTCAACCTTCCAGAGCGGATGTCTTCCGACGTGTAGTAAGATATGAGGTGCAAGTCCGAACCCTCTATCGTCACGGTGATTGTCTAAATATAAAATATAAAACAAAGGTTAATTTCCTGAGAGTTGAGCAAATATATATGTTAATGCTTACCTTTTTGATGAGGCCTCCAACTTTGAACGTTCCCTGGTCACTGCCTCCATGAGTTTTAAATCCGAGTGATACCTGGTCAGGAGAACATTTTCGGGTGAGGACCCTTGTAGGAGAATCTTCTCCAGGGTATGGTTTCTTGTGTCCTGCTCTGCTGCTTGTGCGTTCGTTGATTTCTCGGTAAACCTGCGCAGGATGATATGCATGTTTAATATTAGTGGAGCACATAGCAGGTAAATCGACGTACTAGAAAGTTTCCGACGATACGAGACGGTGACCAAAGTAGACCGTCTGAAAGGCAGAGCAATGAGCCATTAGGTTACCGGGAAGTTAGATTGTTGTGAGCATACCTGTCCATCGTTTAATCCCACTCTCCTCGACACTGAATACAAATACGGCGCCTGACTTGATCATCGACCGACGTTCCGAGTCGTTGAGACGACGAGTGATGCGAGGTATAACACCTTGGCGTGCAGCATGTATAAGACGAAGAGCGTTGACTGTGGTCTCGACATAGCCAGTGAACGGCGGGACATCTGGGTTGCTCGACATGTGGATGGAGTTTGAGGCTGTTGGACAAGTGAGAGACTATGGGATGAGTTGCGGGGAAGATGAGTCTCTTTATTCATCCGCCTTTTACTACCGTTTCTGAAGAATCAAATCTACCTACCCGATCGATAGTAGTAAACAATGAAAATGTACCGTACTCGTATCATTAATTACACTACAACCCATTGGCGTCCAATAACCTCATCTGGAATGAGGGGGTTGGTATACGTTATATGGCCATTCTCGAAGTCTTATTTTGCTGTCATACTTAAATCGACGCCACCTGTCAACGTCTCCCATTTTCAGATTTTTGTTTCGAACTTCTTAGCGAAAGTACGTTGTTTTTTTTTTTGCCTTGAACTACTCTGAAACGGGCAAGACTTCTGATAGTCATACTGGAGATCCGATTCACCATATTGATATGGACTTCCATCTTAATGGGAACTTTACATCGTTCCACCCGATGTATGTAATCTTATGAATACACCCTTAAAGGGATCCGGGTCTTCTCGATACCCATAGACCAGTCCCAGTCGGAGTCGGTCGGCCATTTCTTAATGAAGACGGTATGTGCGACCGACACATCAAGCAAATTCCTCTGCCAGGTAATCCCGTAAGGACATGGTGGTGAGAGGCGGTTATTTCGGTAGCCCTGCAAAACCTTCTTTCGAAGTGCATCCACTGAGCCTCCGTGGAAATTGACATTCAGTCTCCCGTCGTCGCAACTGCTCAAACATTTCTCGCCGGGGGGAAATGATGCGTTTGCTCATGTTGCTCACCGAATTCCTCCATAAATCTTTGAAATACGATTTACAAATGATTGATTTTACTCGTATTCTAGAAAACTGAAAGACTCTGCTTATATGTCTCAGAGTATATGACCGGAAACTGGGAGATGCATACTTTATTGACCGAGGGTCGCATATACGATATCGTATCTCTCCCCCGGGGTTTGTTTTCCCTTGCTAGTTATCTTACGTCGTATCACGTCTATGCAGTAGGCGGCACAACGCGCACACCAGTAAACGAAAAACAGGGACCCTTCCCGATCCTACTATGACAGAACAAACGCGCAGGAAGCAGGGTAGGCGGATACACACACTTGGGCATCGCTGAGAGTCGAGTGACGATTCAGGGTCGAACCTGCATCTCCAGGGTTCGAACTTGCACCAAGCAACTAATTGAAGATAGGAACCACCTGTCGAGAGTCAAGGGAGTGATGTACCAGGAACGTGTGTTTGTGTGGTAATAATATCGCCATGCGAGACCTGGGCGCTGAACTGGGCGAGTAGTAGATCGAGATATGCTAGTTGATGAACCAAAAATAATACTCTATGCGCGTTGTTAAAAAGGAGAAACGGGGGGCCCAATGATTATACTAGCAAAAAGAAAACTCAAAACAGTGCTAACAGTGCGGGAAATAAGCACAGCATCCATTTGAATAAAAAGAAGGGGGGCCTTCTGTGTGAGTACAGGACGACATTTATTATACACGCTTTTACGAATCAACTGCATCTTCTGTTTTGTACACCACAAACCCACCCTCGTAGCCTATCTCATGTACAGGAGTTGACGTTTCTCGCCATCGCCCGACGAAGTTTCGGTCATGTAAATATCCTTTGAAAATCCATTTCCCCAACGCCGTATCAGAAGGATTACTCTAGAGCCCGTGAAAAGGAAAAGAGCTACAGTTAGACGGGATTCTTCGAGAACGGATGCCGTGCACGTACAGGAACACGAAGAAGAGCTACTAGACCGTCCCACGGTCTGACTCGTCCGTATATCGTGTAGTGTCCCCAGGCCTCCCCGTAGTACATTCCGGTCTATATAATCGGGTGGCTTAGCTTCGTAAAGAGCATCCAAGCAGGCTTTGATTTTTTAAAGGCTCACCTTTCCGGTAATTAGTATATCTGAAATACCGCTTGTTTCATAGCTGTTAATAAGCTATTCGGTTATATTTTATTGCGCTGCTATAGAATAATTTATTTACCTTACTGTGTCGCAGTATTGCTCGTCATCGTCGATGGAGATGCAGGGATCAGTGCTTGTTCCCGGATTCAAAGGATTAAACACTGATTCCAAAGCATCTTCCTCGGAAATCTCCAAGTGGTTCGATTCCTCAAGAATGCTGCTTCCTGGACGCTTCTCATTGGGAGCATAGTCAGGAGCCGTCTTCCTGGGAAGCACCGTAGTATAGCGAGAAGTTTTCCCAGTGTTTGGATCGTATACTTCCAGCGTATCCTATATAAGGTGTAAGCATGGAAAGGAAAAAGGACATAAAATATAATAAATAAATAATGTCGTACATTTGTCCTGCTGAATATAGATCCCCGAGGTATCCATGCATTGAGGATGTCGTCCCCAAATTGACCATCTGTACCTGGTGGCAAGACTTCGTTCTCCGAGAAGCAATGATGTTCTTGTAGCTCCCAGTACAGTGGAAACTGACGAACGGAAACATGGGCTGGTCGGTTATTCACATCATCATTGAGCAAGGTCGTGTGCAACTCGAAATCCCCCGACTGAAATATTTCTGGTCAGTGTGCGCTAGTATATTCAAGGGAAATGGTAAAGGACATTACAAGTAGCGTTCCTGCCCACCGCCCGGTCAGTATACCTGGCGTAAATACCGGTCCCCGCAAAGGCATGTCTCCAAGCCAGGGATGTATACAAGCCACTATACGGTACCAGTCGTGGTCATAAGCAACGCTGCTGGACAATCCCGACTTCCTACATTGGTCTTCGCTTTCTGATCCTTCCAAAGGTATATCTTGACGAAATTGAAGATCAACGAAAGGCGGCCGACGATTTGCAGTGTGAATTCGGGTATTTAAATGATAGTCTGTCACGTCTTCCATCGTAGGGCCTTCGTACCCTCGTGCGACGGCCTCGCTTCGATTTAAAGGCGCGCTTCCCGTTAATTGGGGTATATTAGTTGAATCTCTGAATGCGTCTGCTTGGATGATTAGGCAAAGTATTGCAGCTGGAGCCACCACCGGCGCACATAGTCGGAGGCGGTGTGAATAGTGCGTGATTTCTGCTGTAGGAGGGGGACACCAGTTCGGTAAAGCCTTAGAGGTGATTCCACTACAAAGAGGGAGGCTGTGAAAGTTGTCCGGTCCGTATATTGAGGGAAGCTTCGACAAGAGAATATGTTGACTTGGGCCAGAAAAGAACAGAACATCAAACTCAATACCTTGTAACCAGTAAGGCAAAAACCATGCAAAATTTTCAATAGCGCTTCGCGAAAAACGGAATTTATTCCTTCGGACCTTATGGATTCTTCAACAAAAGTAAGAGTTAGTGTCTCTAAGGAATCACAACGTCAAAAAAGATATACTCACCTCTGTCGTTAGTTTCCCAAAACAGCCATATCACCAGCGAATCAAGAAATGGATTCTTAAACCATGCGAAGTCACGAGAAGTTGTCCGGAAGATTATCACCGTTTTGAGCCATTCTTGGAGTTTAGCATAGTGCAGTAGCTGTGCCTCGTTCTTTCCATCGTTTTCGGACAGCCTAGGTGTTCAAAATAATGGCATAAGTTTCCTTCCTCGAAGAAAGATAAATATTTTGATACACACATCAAATAGGCCGTCCACGCATCATCCACGTCGAGTTCTAGGGCCTTTATGCGCTTCAGAGCCTTGAAGCGTTTTACGAGCTCGGAAGCCAAACATTTTGTGGTCCGCCATCTCTCGGAAAGGCGTCGAGTCGGAGCAATAGTATCGAATTTAAAACGGAAAATTCTTGCATAGAGGTGGGAGTTATTCTCTATACAAAGGTAATCGTGTAACCGACGAGATACGAGGGTCAACGAACATAGAATCGAAGGAGGTCCGAGGAAAGAAATATCAGTAGCTACCGAGTAGAACGCGATGGTGTCCCATAGCTCGTATGAAAGGTTCTCCGCTGGAAAGAGAGCCATGAGAGGAGTGACAAAACTGGGGAAAGAAATCTCTTTTTGTTGACTGACATATTTAAAGAATTGATGAACTAAAGAGAGAAGAACGATTCTGTGAGGTCAACCGTTTCATAACCTGTGATCGCCGCGCTTCGTTTCCGTCAGACGGTGAGAGAACCGCGGCTCTGGGATTTTCCTCCCAATTTCTTGCGGTCTTTGTCCAAAAACTAGCTTTTAACCGTAAATTATGGTCTAATTTAAGCATTATTTTCTCCATTATTTGCCTGCAATTTAGAAGCCGCCGGCCGGATTTATCCGGACTTCTTAATCGCTGATGCAATGCTGCGATGCCGCATTCCTGCCGCCACAGTTCGCCGCTCCCTTCAAAATCCATGCAGAATTTCTCTCAGCCTTTGCTATCTCGGGTAATCATTGAAATGAGAGTGACGTGGAGACGATGTACGCGGATTCACCTCTTCGGTCATCCTTCGTTGAGACCGGAACTAATCGCACCACCACAGGAAAATGTACTTTTGGCCCTCGATGACATCCTGACTTTAAACTTACAAATTAAGCGCTTGACCAAATTCTCTGCTTGGAAACATCCTACAGCTGGTCAATGTGTCGGATAACTGAATTAAGCTAGCCTTAGGCTACCTCAGTCTATTATATCATTTAATAGCTGTATCTATTGACATCGTCCCGCACGCGCTACGTGTACGCGTCATTTAGATCAGCGCCTCTTCTTTTCGAAGTGATGGATCGACACGTATCAGTACAAATCACCGCTGTAATATTAGCGCCGGATCTATATAGCCTCTTACGCACAACGAAAAATTTACGCGAGGGAAAAGTATAATTCTCCGCAATTCAACACGACTGAGCCGTCATTAAAATGACATCATGGAGGTAGGGGCCGGTCAAGTAACCAGGAAACTGGCTCGGAGACATATCATCATTTATCGTTCCTGGAAAGTCGGCGCTGAGTAGAACCAGCCAATGGGAATGAGCGGGCTAAGGCTTGGATGCTCCCGTATTATGGGTTCTGACTACATGATCGAGGATTGAAAATTGACTTTGATCCCGATATCTTTCAACTGAATTCCATTATATGTAAAAGCTGGAGTAGGATGTTACCTAAATCTCATAAAGATTATCATCACTGGAAGCTCTAGTCTAGGACTCCTTGCGAGAGGGTGGGTGGTAGATGTTTTGCTCTCTAATGATGCCAAGGTATATAAAGTTACGTGCCAGCATGAGGGGGAATGAAGATCCTCGCGTGTTATGAAATATCAATTCATTGGATGAAACCCGTACATTTACACATTGGATTCCCCATGTTCATGATAACATGAGTTGTCAGTCGCAGTCGGTCGGATCCCAATCAGTAATCAAATCTATTGCTCAGTAAGTACTGGCGAGTCCGACTAGTCCTTCTGATGCAGGAAAGGAGACGTACATTCGTCCAGCTGGTCTAATTCTCTAACTTCATCCGAAGTCAACGCGAAATCAAATATTTGACTGTTGGAGATTATTCTTGGCTTGGAACCAGATTTTGGCAGTGGAACATAGCCCTAGTTGCTGATATTAGACAAACATTCGGGACGATTATCCGAGACGACAAAGTAACAGACTTTCTGTATCGAGTAGCGCAACAACACCTGGGCCGGCTGCTTATTATACTTCTGGGTCAGACCAAGAACTACAGGATGGTTAAAGCGATATCCTCTAACGAGAGGTGCCCAGGCCTTTATCATAAAGAAATCAATGGGACTGGAATATGAGCTGAGAGTCATATGCTTACCTCGAGGACCATGCCGTTTCGTTTAGAGTATTCCACAATCTCCGTGCGAGCCATGAAAGGATGCAGGTCAATCTGATAACCACAGTTACGTTGTTAAGTCAATCAGTGATCAGCGCAAGAGTTACAACATAACCATCCATCCGTCCCAGCTCATCCATCTGCACGACACGAAACAGTTGCTGCGTAGCTCACCTGGTGAACGACCGGGAGTGCCATACCAGATTCTACGATCTCCTTCATATGACGAACTCCAAAAGTGCTGATACCTATGCTCTTCAACAGACCAGTCTCCTTCTGGAAATCACATATAGCCTGCCAGCTCTCTTTACGCGCCTTCGGACCGCCCAATGGCCCATGAATCAGATATAAATCAATATAACCCAAACGACACGCGTCAAGAGAACGCTGGATAGCTTTTTTGACGCTATCGTATCCGTTGTTTAATTTGAGCTTCGTTGTGTAAAAAACCTCGCTGCGTGGCGTGCTTGTTTTACTACAGAAGTCGAGTATTGCCTGCCCCACCTCCCTCTCGTTCTCGTACCACGCAGCAGAGTCCTGTAAATAATAGATTTAGATAAGAGAACGAAGGCAGATCGACATTATCGTGAGTCAGTTGATCTTTTTTCTATACTTACTATATGACGATACCCAGCCTGTTTATATGTACGTGCAGATACATAAGAAATGACATAAGACAGCTTCCCAAAAGCATCCGCACAGAGAGAGACTTGCCTGAAGAGCTGAAAGGACCCCCTCGTAGGCCTCTTTGCCTTCCAGTTCATATGTCCCTGTTTTGTCATAAATACGTACAAAAAGTGGTCCATACAGGGTATGCTTTGGTTAAATACCATATCCTAGGATAGGAATCTCGTTTCCATCTATCAACTAGGGAGAAAAAATAAATGACAACGTCGTGAGTCCTGCCATTCGTATTCGTTTACACGCTCAGGCATTGAAGAGACACAAATACCTTTATCTTCGTGTCCAGTGACAGTTCTCCAGTCATATTCGAAGGATTACCAGGTACTTTCCTGGAGAAAACAGAGGCGATTCGATTCGATATGAGAAGTTAGAGCCTTGGGAGTAAGAAGTTATAATTTTTGAATGCCGCTGCTGGCTGAAGCCTGAGATTACGATGTCTAAGCGAATTCGGCAATTGCCGGCACGTCCGAGGATGGGATTGCCTTTCCTTTTGTGGGTTGTTACTTCCAACGAGAATGAGGGAACATAATAAAAGACATGAAGAACCTCTAGTTTTAAGAGATAATCAAAAACAGAATTAGGATGTCAATGTTGAAGGAAAAACATGGAATTCAGAAATAGCTTGGTGCCTGTCATGGTAGGATGAGACTGCTTGCTTCAAGTTGCTTTCAATGACATACTTAGCTGAAGAATGTTAGGAACAGTAGTAAGTATTGGATTACCGGAATGATTTGTATTTGAGGATCAATTTCAACCAATATTGATTCGTGATGCCCTAACTTCATCATTCGATACGAGAGCATCAGTTTAGAGATGGCTGATAAGAAAGACAACAGAATAAGCTTTAGCAAAAAAGGGAAGTACATGTTTTAAGAGGTTTCACTCGAAGTGATAGCATTTTACGAGATTCTATGAGAAATAGACGTATATATAGCCATTTGAAGCTGCTATTTGTGTTATCCTGGTACTTATTGCTCGTTGATATTACGTCTCAAGCTTGAAAGGTTCCGGTTTGTAAACGTGCCTGGACACGCTGACAGTCTTTACGAGCAGGAGGAAACGCATCGCGTAGAAGTGTGAATGTTCAGCGAGCCAAGTTCCGGGAATGCGAAGAAGAGCCAAGAAGACAGTTGGTTTTTATTAAGGTGGGCGTGAACCCAGCTCCTGGATTTCATATCGTAAAGGATACCGTTGACTTGGTACAATGGCCTCACCTGCCTGCGTGCCGAGTAGCATCGATGTGATGCACACATTTCTAATAAAAATATGTGCCCGCTTGTTTCCCAGACTGACTGCGCCTACATGTTTAGCAACCTTACTGAGAACAGACCCGATTCAAAGTTAGAAACACACCCTGAAGGCCTGACCCATGAACCTGGACAGGGTTCGGATCGAAGTCGTGCATCCCGGTTCTTGTGTCATATAATTTTGGCCACATGAGAGACGAGTAGATGTGCTTTACCAACAAATGAACACTATGGGGTACGTATCCTTGGACTGAGAAAATTCAATAGCAATCAGGGATATCATTGACCTGCTTCTAGGCACTGCCTACTCCCGGTAGATCGAGCTATGACTTTTCTTCTAGGAGACCGGGCTCCGCGAAATCAGAGCCCAAAAGTTCGAGAATTATGCACTTAAGCATTATCATCATAAAAACGTGATTAGGTACAAAGTACGAGCATTCTTGACTTGAAATGGAGACATAAATGCACTGACCATGGTTTTCGAGTCAGCGAATTAGACACATTTTCTGCCCAGAAAGGTTGGTCGATCAGACGACAACATGTGGCTGGATATCTCATGGCGTGGTTTATCAGTTTATCACTGGGCCTTCATTCGTGTATTCTTGACGCATCGTGAGTCACAAATATCCCTCGATTGGTCCATCCTGTCAAGCAGACCTGTGATCACACGATGGCAGCTTCAACGGGATACCCGCATATGAACTTAGCCCGGCGCCCTATGTATATACAAGGTCTAAAGCAACTTTTGACCGCCACGATCTAAATGGAGGACTCAATACCAGAACATCCACGAAGACGAAGAAAGAAGACGAAGAAGCATCCGTAAATCATTTCTGCCTTCCAGTGATCAGTTAATGATGGCGCGATACATATAGCGCTCCAGACATTTCTTGATAAAAATTCCAAGGCCTAAGTCATTGATCGGCGCAACATCCATAAAGTCATATTCATACCGAAGAGCTCTAGTCCGGGTAGACCAGAGAAGCGAGGAAAGACGTAAGGCCCGACATTAAGGGCGACATGGAATAGAACTCGCCTGCTTCCATTGTGGTACATAGCAGGGGAAACCATATTCGTCGGTACATTTCATTTGTCGGTGACACGGTCGCGAGGAGCTCCCGAGCGCGACATCGTCTGTTGACGCTTGAATAGTGTAGTCACTTGATGACAGCCAAAGGTGAGCAATATGTGGCTCCCAATAGAACTTCTGTTATTCTTGGAAACCACTGTATTTTGAGGTAGTACCTAGTATGTAGTTAACGATAAGGCGACCGATGCCGGTGTGATGATGCTGTTAATCGTGTTACTTGTACGACATACCCCAGTACCTTGTCAGGATCATGGAACGTCTTCTTGTAGATGGATAATTTTGGAGCCATTTCCTGTGTCAGAAAGTAAATCGAACGGAGTTGGAAGATTCAAGACACAATTATCCAATGTTTGTGTTTGTTAGATATGGAAGGCTCTTAGATAATATGTTCCTATTGCGGGTTTGTTCAACGCCCCAGGTCCCCAGTCAACTTAAACCTGCTCATATTACGATGCCAACTCCTCCTTCTGCTCAACCTTTGAAAGTTCCTGCTACCCCTTCCAAGTCAGGAGAGGCTGATAAAGATAGGACTCCAGTTGCGACCAAGCAACAAACGGTTTCGAAAACAGGGACCATAGCACCGAACGATATTTCAAGTCCTCATGAATTGACAGCTTTCGTAAATCTCTTGACGCAGAATTTCTATTGTAATTTTTGACAAAATTTACCTAGGTTGAAACGCTGTTGGAGCAGCTTGACGCGAAATTTGATGACATGTCGACTCAGATATTGGACCGAAGTTCGTGGCTCTCTTGATGTTCAATGATGTGTTATTCTTAACTCTTTACTCGCTTAATTGCCGATTCTATTCGGTATAGTGAACCAAATGTCCACAAGAGTAGACGCATTGGAAGCCTCGATACAGGACATCATAAACGGAGACGTGAGCGTCCCACAATCACCCTCGCCGGGTACACCTGGGGTCATTCGCAGGAGCGATAGTGGCATGTAAAGCCACGATCTCGTCATTGGCTAGTAGAAAGTACCTCAATGGATCGTCTTCTATGACTATCGTAAGACTTCTCTGTCCGGTTTTCATTCGATGACCTCATAACACTTCATTTCAAGCCTTCATCTGTAAATTCGGGATGCTACATTTTCTCGCCAGTCGCGCTTCCTTATCGGCTCAGTTTAGGCCTATAGGCGCTCTCGGAAAGTTCAACGAATCTTGGAACAGGTGCCAAGTTACCATGAAGCTGTCATAGGTCAGGTCGTACGCATTCTGTTCCCAAGAAAGTTTAAAAACCGGCGATCGTAACCCCCATGCACGTCTGGCACCAAGCATCGAGTGAAGAAGAAGTGTCAAATTTTGACGGTTACGAAAAAAATTGTAGTTCTGTAATTATACGTGTAAAAATTCTCCCGGCAATGAACAATCTAGTATGCTGTAGTGCCTTTTAGGTTTGTTAGCTATTACACTCGCCATATACGCGGTAAACGTTCTGTTTCGGTTATAGCCCGTCTACAATATGATACATTATTCTAGACTGTAATCATCATGTACTTACGGTAATCTTACTGCATGTGCTATGAATGATTCGCGATATCATTTCACATCAAACTTGCATTCAACGGTCACACCCACAGGACTGTTATACGCGCTGGGACTGATTCCAGCATTATTCTTCTAAATTTCTTCTTGGACCCCCCAGATATTTCTCTATAGGTCTTATTGAAGTACACTAGAAGCATTAGCTCCAGAATGTCCGGTTTACCAACCATGATGCCGCAATTTTCTCGCTTTCATGCCATCTCATCCGCGAGACCAGTACATACCGATGAAACACCGATTCTTACTGAGCCACCGACATATGGAACATGGAATGTTCGTTTCGACAGTGGGAAGCGCTCTCGACAGTCAAGCGACCCAGGCCCTAGTAAACCTAGGAAGGTCACCAAGAGATCTCCGGTTGATGAGGAGAACAAAAGAGAGGTGTGTGCTCCAAAATCTTGTATTCTGTCAAAGTTATTCCTCTCTGAGAGCTCGTGTTTTGACAGCCAACTACTAGATACCACAACAGCGAGGGCTTGTTAACGGCCCTGAAGAATCGTTTCAAAGAAGGACCAAATGTTGATTTCGCAGGGGTTTTCGATATGGTGGACACCAGTGTAACACACAAAGAGCGTGTACAGCTCTTTGTCCATGAGATATGGAAGACAACTGGATATCGGTTCACGTACGTTCACTCTTGTTTTTTTTTCGCAATGATAAGAGAGATGGCTTATATGTGTGTGTTTAAATAGGGTTAAGGACCATCCACAATTTACAAACGGTCATAAAACGCGGTTTTGGTGCTCTCAAGACGAAGCACATCGTTCGAAATCGTCTAAAGCGGCGAGGAAATCACAAGGAGATGGTTATAAGCCCCGTGTTACGAGTGCAGGAGAGGTCCTAGCAAAGACTAGGTTTCCGTGTCGGAGCCGTTTGCTTGTTTCTTCTCGTGACTCGAAAACACCAGGCTTTAGAAGTATCACTGTTCGAATGCACCACCATCTCAATCATGAACCTTACGAAGACACAAGTTTTCCTCCTGAGGTCCTGCAAACCATGTGGGATAATTATGAAGCTACAGGATTTTCCACTGTTTTAACTGGCTCTTCGAGGGCTGACGACGCTGGGCCAGGAAACGCCAATTTTCTTGGGGAGGAAGATGGCGATTCTTCTGACTCTGACTCCGTTTCTTCAGAGGAAAGGTTCGACGATCAAGCTATAGGCCATATAGATGAACAAAATCAGCTTGGTGGTCCTATGACTTTCGTACACCATATGAACCATCATCCACCAGCTCCATCACCTCATCAATCGCAGTTGCCTTCGCATCGAAGTGATCAGCAGCAGCAGCAGCATCCTCATCCCCATTCTCATCAACACCAGCTTCCTCCCGCTTCCGAGAAATATCACAATAGGATGAAAGCCCACATAAAAAACCTTCGCGAGTTCTGCGAAGGGTTAGAATATCAACTTCAATTCAATGACTATCGAATGTTAGATGTCCTCGAGCACGAGGGCGGGGCATTTCTGAGTTTGGTCGCAGATTGCCTCAAAAAGGAGGGTAGGTTGGCTACAGTCGACCAGTCACCCAACACGTCCACAATTTCTAGTTCGTCTCATCATGTAGCCACAATGTCTATCAACGCTCCTCAACATCAGCGAATTCCTATCCTCAGCTCCACTCCCTCCCAGCGTTCATCGTTATCTATCTCTACAGCTCAGTCTCAGCATCCATCTATATCCATTTCCAGCGCTACTTCTCAACACACGCCAATATCTCTCGGCTCCGCTGGATCTCAGCAGCATAATACAATACCCATCGGCTCCGGTTCTTCTCATCACCCTCCTGGGTATATGCCTCTCCATCTTATTTCCGACTCTCCTCTAGACAATCCTAATCGAAATAGAACGTACGAAGGAAATCCTGGAATCAATCCACGGGCACTAGGCTATTAGTTATTCCACACTAACGATTTTAATCCACATATACTTGTGCGGCAATGAATTTTTAAACTGTATGGTTGCTTCTGGCTGCATCGGTAGCGGCTCGGTCTTATGTTCATGTGAGTAGGAGTGAATACCCTTGGAAATCGTTACGGAATTCCATGCTCACAATAAAGGAATCCCCGCAGATGCGCGCGATGCGTCCATGGATAGATCATAGCTATCATTCACTGTTGTTGAGTTCACACACGCGCATCAAATCCCGACTGGTCCTATAATCCCTAACGTTCTCTATGGAAGGCCAAGATGGACATACAACGATTTGACACATCCGATATCTATCCATCTGAAGCTGTAGCCATCAGACAACAGACAATGGCAACAACAACACCAGGCTTTGCTTTACTCTCGTCAGTCCGACTTCATCGTCGCAGTCGGTATTCAAACAAGCCAGCGTTTCATGATATGTATGTGTGCGTCCCAGCTCCACCACAACATACACAGATTACATATATCTACACACATGCATTCAATGTGATCTACGCCGCTGTGACGTGAATTCTTGGTACTGAACAATGTCAAGCGTCTTCCGGTGAAAAAGAGAATAGATTTACCCTTCAAAGGAATGAACCCTCAAACATAATTACAAAATCCCATGACGTTTCTCCATCTATGACCCTTTGTCATTTGTCCCTTGATTTCCCGCGTAAAGTTTTAAAGGTGGTGTGGGAAAGCTTTTTGTTGTCCTACAAACTGACTTAACCCCCTTTGCATGTCTCTTTCGACCCTGCAACAGTTACAAATTTGCTTCCCGCGAACCATCCATCACCGACCAATGTGATATACATAAGCGGAAATGCTAAACTCTAAAAAGGAGACAATGTTACTTGACATTTCCAGTCATTTAGAGCAAATCCTCGACGATGATAGACTATTGTATGACGAAATGCATATGTCTGAGTAACTTCTTGAGGTTTCTGATAAGATTCGGAACATGCCAACTTTTCCTTGTACCTATTTACTCGTTTAAACAGGTTTACTAAATCCCACGTAGACCGGCAACTGTCAACGATCAATATGTAGGGGGTGTCAGAAAGAAAAGGGGACCAATCTCAGTACACACCCACGTCTGACTTGAATGCCTCTATTTCAGTCTATACATATACAAATTTCTGTACAAAATACACATGGTCTATTGATACAAACACTTGTCCGAGTCCGTAATGGTCAGTTACTCTGACAAAACAACAATCGAAAAGAGCAACCTGAACTAGCCTGTCAATGGCCTTCACTAACTTCCACCTCCACATGGGTATTGACGGATATAAGTACGGACTGCATGATCAGATGTTTACGAAAGGGGGGAGGTGCCAATAGGAAAGAAAGAAGGTCAGTTCTCACTTCGAAATGGGAAGAGAAGGAAGAGAAAGAGACAAATGGGTAGTTATGTACCGAAGAATCAGGTACTCACATTCGAAGGAAGCAGATTTGCGCCTTTATTCGTCGAGAAGCTATCCCTGGAACGGGAAGGAGCATACGAAGTGCGGAACTCTGGGGGTCTTGTGGAGGCTTGCGAGAAATGATATCCGGTATCGGACCGCCTGTGGATTTTCTTTTTCAACGCAGAACGCCCGTTCAGCATCGCTAAAAGGCTGTTGAAGAATACTGCAGAATGAAAGAGAATCGGGTTAGCACTTGAGATGGAGTTTGGTTCGATATATTTCCCTACGTTTACTGAGAGAAAAGTATATCCCAATGAAGGCAAACTTGTTGGGCCAAATTGTGTATGTGATAAAACATGCGGCCGCACACACACTGTCGGGGCAAATGTTAATTTCTCAATAATCTCTCGGAAGCATTTAGACGAAAAGATCCGCCTCACGTTGTCAAAACGCCTACAAAGAGGGTGGCTAAAAGGGTTGATTCTGGACGAGAAAGGAATGGTAAGCTTACTGGAGTTTATGGAATATACCATGAGGACCGTTACAATCGAGTCCGTACTATTGAATAGGGGACTGTAAGGAGCTGTCTTCGACGTGGTCACTGCGAAATTTACTTTTTGAAAC
>Ga0247779_1000501_pt1 | contig 24496 bp, 27 predicted proteins | sample UWRJL221509R5_FD_179925 | JGI IMG/M metagenome (GOLD analysis project Ga0247779, IMG submission 179925) | Plant litter microbial communities from Arlington Agricultural Research Station in Wisconsin, United States - UWRJ-L221-509R-5 | ecosystem: Environmental > Terrestrial > Plant litter >... | reverse complement strand
GATGCCCATGAGGCCGGCCAGTGATGTAACGTCAGAGCTAGTGGACTGAAAAACAACGAGCTCAGACTGAATTTAATGAATGCATCTGTGCTCCAGTACTAACCGAAGCAACTTCATTGCAGCATTGAACACTACCAGAGTTGCAACTGTCGGTCCTTTCGACCTGAAAATAAATAAATCAAATGAGTTTAACCTGTTTAGTATCCAAATGACGAACACATACGAGAGGGCTGGCCAGGGCCAACATTGGGAGAGCGATGACGAAGAGCGACTTGAAGGCAACCATGTTGATATATAATACTATAAAGTTGAGTTGGAACTTGGTTGGAAGTTAACTGGGTGAGTTGTCTGACGGTAGAGGAAGATTTTACCTGCTTTTATAGCGAGCAATAGCCTAGACTGCTCCATTCCATGCGAGAAACAGACAAGGTGTTCTCTTGCAGAATGCAAAGTTAAAAATTAGGGGGTACGAAGCACAATAAGCAATATTTGGGAGAACCGATGTAAGGCAGTAATTTCCGTTCACAAATGAGTCTGTTTTCTGCCTCTAGACTCTAGAGTAGCTGTCCTGTAAACATCGGGTTCCGTTGCGATGAAAAAGCGGACTTCAGTACTTGACGCGCCACCGATGCCCTAGAGTCGTATATTTGAGATCCAGAAAGCGGAAGTTGGGAAGGTCCTGGCATTCCGCGCGTTCGGAGAACTACTCGAGGGAATGGCAAAGAAAAACGGCATTCGCATCGTGTTTTAAGGAGTACGAAAGAGAACTGGAAAACCAAGCTGTACAGGCGTAGTATGGTTGATACTATCTGAGCACACTGAATTTGATTTTTAATGACCAACCAAAGGGAATCAACTTCTCCCATCAATTTGCTTCGGCTCCTCGATCCTCTCATTTTATCAATCATAGAAGTACTGTTATCGAAATCCTACAATGGAAGCATTAGATGAATAAAAAATACAGGCATTTGTTGGATAAATTATGTTGCGAGCGTGCCCAGATAATTTACAACCGCGTCAAAGAAACACGCTAACTTTGACAGGCCTCCTTACGGCTGCTGAATTGCCTTCTAGAAAACGGTACTGCACCCTATACTTTTTCTCGACATTCTTACGCGCCGCGGCCTTTGTCGTCGAGGCGGATGCAACAGTAACTAGTCTGCCAAAGAAATCGGTGGGTGGCTACAGATCGCGCAGGTAAGCTAACGTTAAGTGAGCCGAATATTACATACCTTGTCCGCAATATCTCTGTTGTCAACAGTTTTTACGCGTTTATTTGATTGAGAGTCAAGATCACCCCCAGTCTCCGTGCTTTCACTTTTTGAACTACGTCACGGGGGGAATTGATGAGTACCTCAGGTTCAATAGAACAAAATAGACCCTTACCTGAATTTACCGAAGAAATCACCGTGCTTGCCACGTTTACCCTTCTCAACAAACTCTGTGTCCCGGGCGATTAATCGCGCGTCAATCTAGATAATGCCAGCAATAATAAGAGGCCTGGAACTCAAGTACAATGGTTCCACGGACCTCTCCAGACACGATTTGGCGAACAGCATATCGCGAGACTGTAATATCGGCTGCCCGCTTTCCATCGTACGTGACGAAAACATCGATTGGCCTAGGCATACGTTTAGTTAGGGACCGTAGACAGTAATAATAGTCAAATCAGGCATACGGATCCAATCGATACGTCAGTTGCCCATCGTCGGCCTTTTCTTGCACGAAACGAAGTTCCAACGTGGACATAATATCCACTAAGCGGCTCATCAGAGCCTTTTCGTGTGGCCTGACAACTTGCCTATTTACCTGGAGCAAAGGTTGAGCATGTGAGCGGTGACCAGGGAACATAATGCCTACAGGTCGAAGAGGCGGTGATATAATCCTATTGATATAAGGTGCAAATTCGGTCTGAAGAATTGGGGTGCTGATGAGGTGTCTGAAGTCACCGCCATAGCGAATAGTAGCATTTTGAAGACACCGAGAAAATGTCTTGAATATCTCCTCGTTACTTCGTGTTAACATCATGTGCTGTGGTGATTCGTAAGTATCGCAAGTGCTTCTGTAACGAAGATCCATACCTCCCAGTCAGCTTGATTTCTTTCCACCCGTTCGCCACCTCTTTCGTTGAACAGGGGATAAAATGGGACCAGGGTATACGGTAGGTATTGGTTAAGTGCAAACTCTCCGTCAGAGTACATCGCGGAAGAAAACAAATCAAAGGTGGTTAACCAGTGCATTGCTTTCTCCTGTCTTGAAAGATTTGCATCATGGCGCCGTAGGGTAGTATAGTGGCCAAAGCAACCTAATTGGAAATGTTATTGCTCTCTCCTGTTAACGGAGAGAAATTTAAATGTACCTGTAGCAATGGTACTTTCTCGTCCTGTTGAGTCAATCTCACGTGAAAGGCGGCCCACATATCGCGCTTCTTCTTCGTCCGTTAGGCCCAGCTCCTTGATGCGCTTCTTTGACAGAGGAGTGAATAAGTTGTGGAGCACAGAATGAGCCGTTGAGTCCTCTTCTTTCATGCCAGACGTAGCTTTCCGGATAATGCCTTCCGTGACATCTTCCCTTCGCGTCTTTATGAACTACGTGAAAGGGAAGGAGTAAGTATGCAACTTTTCCTTTTCCTTGTTGAAAGACAAAAACAATACCTGCAGGGTATTGAGGCAACCACGAAGGTCACCTTTTGCTACACTGACTAGCGTACTTAAGGCCCGAGAGTCAGCTTTCAAATCTTCGATCAGGCAAATTTCTTTTAGCCTTTTGACGATATAAATATCGGCCGGTCGATTGAACCGGATTTGGTAGGCATGGGGACGAAGCTTCGTCAACGAGGAGGCGTTATGGTCATTGCAGATGCATATAATAGGGCGCAAGATTGGTCTCTTGGACGGTTTGTCCTTGCCTCTAGAAGTATAATCTGCACAGATGAGTCATAACTAATAAGCCTCGAGAATTGATCGAGGCGCACTTTTATTTTTTGGCTTCACTTGGATGAGTTGCACCAATTTGTGTATAAATGTATTTGCCTAAAAATATAGCTTTAGAACTCTGTTGAATAAACGCAGCGAGTATCTCTCTCAAGGCTCACATTGTCTCCCGCTCCTGTGGCGCCATCGATTTCGTCAATAACAAGCAGCACAGGTTTTGTACTGCCAATAGCAGAACCAGATTCAAGAGCTGGGCGGATGCGATCATCGACTATAGAGCCAGACCTGGCATCACTGGGTGCATTGCGAGTTAGCATAAGTATTTCAAGGGAGGGAATGGGCCAATCCAACCTGGCATTAATTTCCATGACCTCGTACCCCGCCTGACGAGCCAGTACATGGGCTAATGTAGTTTTACCAAGGCCAGGCGGACCGGAAAGCAAGAGAACCTGAGCGAAAAAAAAACAATCAGTTTGCAAGTTAAGGACCTCGTGCTTAATTTGTAGACCTTCTCACGCGGACGACGAAACTCGTCCGCATCAATATTTTCTTCTTCATCTCTGTTGCGTTTGATTCCTTTTTTCTTTCCAAATACACACCAGTCCCATTGCTTAATCCATGACATGGCATCTCTAGCCACTCTCTCGTTTCCCAGGAGGTCTGTAAATTTGTTTGGTCGATACCTGTCTACCCACAGCATATCATCTACCACGGTTTCCGCGAATTCGTGAGTGCTGATGTTTTGGGGTATTGAGTCGCTGAGGAGGTCTTCAGCTTTGATTTTCCAACAAAGAGCAGAGTGACTCACGATCGCTGTAGAAGTGTTGCGGTAACCGAGGATAGTTGATCCATAAGCCTATGTATTGGAACATCAAGAAGATTGCCGATCTTTCTGGAGGAATATGAAGATGATTCCGGATTCTTAACAAGAGGTCAGTCTCGATAGAAACCCATTTTCAGGACTTACATTTCTATTTGTTGGCACAACTTTTGGTTTGCGTCGAAGATATATTGTCTTTCCATCGAAAGTTGTTGCTCTCACGCTTGCCCTATGTATTTGTACATTCGACAGTCGTAGTGAAGCATTAGTTTCATGATTATTGTTTACTGAGCTAGAGCCTGTTTTTACGGTCAGAAAAGTTGAGATATAGAGCATGAGCACCCACTCATACCTAAAGATGCTGATAAAGACGGCCCTGAGATCACAGTCGAACTATCTGGCAAAAACGTTGACATAATCCAGCACTTATTCAGATGACAGCATACCTGATGCAAGCAGTGAGTTGGACAGCAGCCCGTTACTAACGAAGGAGCCCTCTGGGAGCAATGCTGGTCAAGTTCTTGAATTGCAAGAGAGTGCAGAACATACCTGGAAGGGCACCTGAGGTGTTTTCGGATGCAGGATTCCAAAACTCTTCATTATATGTAGAGGATTCGCATGTACTAGAGAGAAGGCCATTTGAAACAAAGCTGGATGTCCTGAAGGAGGACTTGTGGTTGTCGGTTATTAGAACTGAAGATCGTTCTTCGGCGATAGTTGTTGTGGATAAGACTGTATTGAGCAGCCCATTGACAGCAGAACCAAATATACTAGTTGTCTGAGTCATTTCCGCTTCATCATTTGGTTTCATTTCGTTTGCGTTCAGTAGGTCATTTGATAAGAAATCTGGCGTTTGCGGCGAGAATTCTGGCACTTTCTTGGACGTGTCTGGAGTTGATAAAGACACAGAGAGTAGGCCAGTGGGTTGAAAGACTGACATCGAGCTTGGAGGGGATTCGCTTCAGCCGGGTGAATCGTTGGTTGATAGTTAGTAAGTGGACGTGGACCGTGGTGATATCAAAGACGTGAGTGACAGCGGAGGTCGCGTTCGTCACGAACTGGAGACTTGGTCATGTGCTATGTCTCCACGCGTTACCCTGTCACCTGCTTTACAAATCCTTTCCCATCTAGTACTAGTAGCAATACTTAAAGTACCTTGCAGTGCCGTCATTTGGGGCTCAAAATCAGCGCAGTGCAGCATATCTCAGTCCCAATTTCTGGAATCATCTCTCAGCTTGCCAACAATGTCTCAAACATCAGGTCATCTAAAAAATTTAACCGAAGCAAGCAACGAATGTAAGCAAGTCTCCAATCTGAACAATTGAATATTTCAAGTTTGATCAATTGCGGGTCTAGCTTTGCGTGCTTTAATCCAGGCTGTCATTCCTGAGGCAGGTACCAATGAGTCGAATAATCTGAGTGGGGACGCTATGAACAGACTCACGGAGAAACTCTCAGAGCTAATGGGTCATCAGGCAGTCGAAGGCCCGCTGCAACAAATTCGGAACGAGAGGGGTGAGGTATGCTGACATCAATATCTTGTATATGCGAGGACTTAGTCAACTTCCTAGTTATTAAACGAAGAAGGACTGCCTATCATAGATATTACGGAACCCGCCAACGACAGCTTGACTCGGTCCATCCCTCCACCTATCACTGTGGAACCCTTAATTCCTCTGGCTAATTTGCCAAATCCTATCCAAGAACGGTTGCGTGAAAAACGTAATAAGATACTTGATGCTCTCGAAGAAGAAGAACGACAGGCTGAACAAGACGAACGAGAACGAGAATCCATCGAAAAGGAGGAGAATACGCACAAACGTCGAGAAGAAGCTGCGAAAGAGAGAGAGAGATTGCAGCAGGCCAGAGAGTTACAAAAAAAAATGGGCCGCGCACTTCTACAGGATGTAGGAAAGGCCAAACAAAAGGAGGAACAAGAAAAAGAGGCACAGCGTCTTCGGGACCAAGAAGAAGACCAAAAACGCAAGTCACCTTCTGTGAAGAAAAAGACTGTGGCGTTCGTTGGTATTCCAGGGCGATCAGATGATACTAAGCATGAGCAATCCAATCCAATGGATTGGGGAGATATTACCCCCGCCAGACTTCAGCCTTCCAAGCGGAGGACGCTAATGTCCCCATCTTTATTAGACAAACACCCTATGAAAATGTCCGTTGTGGAACGTGTACCTGGGGGACAACCTACAATACCGAAATCGCCTCCACCTTTTTCACGACAAAACGCCCCCGATTCTGATGATGAATCAAACCCAGAGGACACTTCGGAATGCTCAGAGAGCGATATAAGTGACGAAGAACCGATCTTAGAGACAGATGAAGTAGATTATGACTTTGCTCAACATCAACGCGAAATTGCTCTGCAATATTACAAGAAAAGGAACACCATTGGACAAGAAGCTGCCAAGGCTACGATGAATCACGTCCATGACCTTGACGAGGATCTTACTCATGTACGTGTAAATTACTCGTGTCGTTACCTTTTTTCTAAAATAAATAAATTTCGTTACAGGACACACCGGAGCAGATTCGTGACACCTCAAAACCAGCTCTCTCTCAATTCAAAGCCAGCCGACTTGCTTCTGCTTACAGTGCGTCAGCACCCAAGTCAGCTGACAATGTTTCGACTTCTTTGGGTGCAAGTGTGCTACCTGCATCATCCACACGGACTATTCAGCATGCTATACGCACTGGTAAACTAAATTCAGATGGTCAACTTATTGGTGCAGAGGACGATAGTGCAAGCGAAGAGGAAGATCAAACTATGCAGGAGGTCCTCGATTTGTTGAAAAAGGGGCAAATCTACAATTTGGGTCCAAATGGCGAGTATGTTCATGTTGTGCCTCCTAAGGCGTCTGTACAGAAGTCTTCATCGAATAACGCCGCCGCCATTACACCACCTCCCGCTATCGAAAATTCTCAGCAGTTCAATGCACAACTTCCGATCATACGACCGAAATCGTCAAAATTCAAAGCTTCTCGTGCAGCTATGGGTAGACCATCAACGTCACAGGCCAACATCCCAGAGTTTGAGGTAATTTCCCCCTCGTTAACACCAGTTTCCCATGCAGGAAGGTCCTCTCCGAAGTCAGTCGACAGTCCGAACGTCATGGAATTATCTGTTAATGAAAGGAAATTCACAACAATAACACCGCCCAGTCAAACCGTCAACCAACCTCCACCTTGTTCTATGATTGTCGATTCGCCCTCATTTCCTATGCCTGAAGAACCTGACAAACAATTTTTATCAAGCACTACCACCATTTCAGTAGTTGGCTCTCCGCATCGTACACAGAGCTACAGACGCCCTGAACGGCCTCCAACGGTGATTGCGGCAAGCGTTCTCGAACGCAAAGCAGCCGGTACATCTCAGGAACCAGCAATTATCTCTAGCAATCAACCAGCGAAAAAGATCTCCAGATTTAAAGCGGAAAGGATGTAGAATATGTCTGGTAAATGCATTTCATTGTTTTACATTGCAAGGGGAATATTTAATAGCACTATGTGTGAAGTTCGAGTCATATGAAGATGTAGTAGTAATGCAACAGACGTTGTTCGGTGCCACAAATAGCAATTAATAAACAGGAATAGGGTGTACCGAAGCATTCTATAATATAACAAAAATATAAAAGCGGTAACAATAACAATAAAGGAAGAGGAAATGTATTCACAAAAGAAACGAAGTAAAAGTACACCAGGAATAACGCTGAAAATTTACCTAAAACCAGGAAAAACGCATGCGGGACTCGCTTAATGTTTCTTAAGGAGGTCCTCGAGAGACTCAACCACTTCAGTCATGGTTGGTCGATCTTGATGTTCTTGTGCCCACATGCGCTCTACAAGGTCTATGAGCTCTGGGCACCATTGTTTACGAAGACCGGCTATCGATGGCCTGTGAAGAATAAGTAATTAGCGACAGATCTACTGAAAAAAAAAAGCAATATGGCTTACCGCTGCCTTTTCGCTCCCACTATCTCATATATGGCGTGCTCGTTCATTCCCTAAACATGAAATCAACAATCTGCGAACTACTGGATTCTTTCTGGAGAAGAATATACCTCCCAAGGAAACTTTTTGGTGGTCGCATGCCATTGCAACATTTCCCAAAACACCATGGCACAAGAGAATACATCCACTTTATGATTGTATTTCGGGTGCGCATGCCATAGCTCCGGTGCTTGCCAGTTGACAGTTCCAACTAAACTCCTCACCATTGAACGAGTCGATTGCTTAACTTTGGCCAAACCAAAGTCGGCAATTTTGGCTGTCCCCTTCGCAGTAATCAGTATGTTCGAGGACTTGCAATCCCTATGAATGATGGAAGGCTTTCGGGTATGAAGGTATTCTAAGCCGCGTGCAATATCAAGCATAATTGAAAGCTGGTCTTCTGTTAGTTAAGACATTTGGAAAGAAAAACCAAAACATAACACACCACTTTGTGCAAGGTTGGTGCATTGGTATTGCGAATGTAATCAAATAGATCGCCATTGGAACATAACTCGCTGATGATCATTACTGGTGTCTCTTTCGTGTTTTCCGGTATACTAACTCCGAGCTGAACGAATTTAAGCTGTAGAGTCACAACGTTTTCATTCAAGTTAGCACTTACGAATCGTACGATATTAGGGTGGTTGAAAGCCCCCAGTAACTTGAGTTCCTTGATATCCACTGATAATAATCATTAAAATTTACTCTTTGAGTGATAGAGTTTCCAAGAACTTACTGGCACTCAGTTGACCTCTGAACTCAGAGATGGCGATCTTTCTATTTTTGAATTTGCCGATAAACACATCCTTGAATCCACCGCTTCCAATCTTCTCGAGTTTGGTCAATTTCTCCGGAGGAATTTCTCTGTCCTCCAACCCCAGGCTTTCCAAGTCAAGTTCGAGATCCTCGTTCTCTTTTTCTTTCTCCTTTTCTTTATCGGGCACAGGAGTACGAGGCTCATCTGTTAGGTCATGTTCAGATCGAAGAAGAACGGGAACTGTGGTATTGGTGGAACTTGAGTGTTTCGTTCTTCGCTTTTTCCTTGTCGATGAAGGACGGACAGTTCCTGCAGAGGATGGAGAAGAGAAATCATTGCCCTGTCGATCTCGCCACTGTAACAAAGCTTCCGCAAGTTGAGGCTTCGTGCCGGCTGGATCAATTTCTCTTGTTTCGCAAAGGCGTACTAAATCGTCTCTCCTTAAACGAACCAATGTTTTAGCAGTTGCAACTGTTAAATCAACTGCAAACCACGGTCAGATAAGCCACCAGATATATTTTTAACAAACATACCATCTTCTTCCATATTCTCGTCCTCGTCCGAATCGCCTTCAGCACCAAGGTCTACACTTCGAGCATCATCAGCAGTCTCTTCGTCGTCTTCATCCTCTTCTGCTTCGCCTTCTCCTTCTGCTTCATCATCATTGTTGACAGACTCATCATCTACGTCCATTTCTACGTCTTCTTCACCTACTATCTTCCCATTCCGAAGCTTCCGTGGCTCGACTGCGATGGTAACTTCGTCATCCTCCTGGGCTTCTTCTTCCCCTTCCCCTTCTTCCTCATCATCCTGTCCATCTTCGTGATTGTCATCATCTGCGCCTTCCTCATCCTCATCATCACCTTCATTCTCTTCATCTGCCGTCGGGGTAGATTTCCGCGGTCGTCTTGGCCTTAAACGCTTTTTCAGTGGAGTTTGGCGTGCTCGGGGTTCAGGGGGTGGTGATAATGAAGCAGATGAAACGAGTTCATCAACCTCTACTTCCTCTTCTGCATCTTCTTCTTCTTCGCCACCGTCGCCTGCACATTCTTCGTCCTCTTCTTCTTCGAGTTCATCAAGTTCTATGTTTTCTTCATCAGATTCTTTCAGGCATCTGATGTCTCTCTTCGCTTTTCGCGTGGGCGGTACCCGTAATTTTCGCCCACCTGTACCTTCGAAGGACTTGGAGGTGTCTTGCTGATTTATCTTTGTATTCCTGCGCCGTTGCTTGGATGAAGGAATAGTAGTGGCCTGGGGGTCCATCTTGTCCTTCGACGAAGGTTGCTCTCGATCTTGACTTCGAAGCCTTCTAGGACTAGGTTGACCCAAAGGCTCATCATCAGAATCTTCTAACTCTGTGAGATCGCTTTCAGAACCAATCAATTGTCGCTCGACCTCTTTGCCTTTCGAGCACCGTTTAGAAGGCGATTGTAGGTGAACTTCGACGTTATTACTGAACTCAACCTGCTTAGCCTTGCTTTTCCCTTTGTTTTTATTTGCCAATGAGCTGGCTGTACTTGTCTCGGGAATCGAGGTGGAAACGTTACGGGATCGTAAACGCGTAGTAGGTGGAGAAGATACTGACCCGGAAGTTGGGCCATTGGATGCAGGGGATGTCCTAGTCGAGACTCTGCGCCTACTTGCTAATTAGCGGGTATATTTCACTGTAACACGTATCCACCAACCTTGTGTTTGTATTCTCTGTAGGAATGTTTTCCACATATATCGAAGACTTCCTTGTCAAATGCAACGCTTTCGGCGGCTCTCCGTGCCCAAGAAGATTTCCCATAGAGACACTGCGACCCTTCTGCTCACGAAGAGAAGATTTACCGATATCGTGCATAGTCACTCTTCTTCGAAGAGAATTGTTTCCGGGTGCTGAGTTATGTCTACCTGCGTCGGTCTCTTCTCCGCCCGCAACATGACCATCGTCGCTTGAGTAGTCGGATTTGCCGGGAGGTGATGATGGTGGAACAGAGGCGACATCGTCACGATTATTGACTATTGCGTCAACAATTTCAGACTTAGTGAGGCCTTCTGCGTCACCTGTAAGGCCGCATAGCTCGTATAATTCGATAAGACGGTGTTTAAGCTGTCTATTCAATGTCGTTGGGGCTGCTTTGTGAAGCAAGAAATCATCCGCTGGTAGACATTTAACCCTTTTCCACACCGTCATATAAAAAACTACTCACAAGAGTCGTAAGCTTCGCACTCTTCGGTTTCCGTCCCTTGATTTTCAGCTGCGTCAGAGTCTGTGTCAACCTCTTGAACAGAAGAAGCAGCATCCACTTCCATCTCAGTTGCGTCGGACCCACTCTCATCGCTAGTAGCCGGGCGGCGATAGTTGTTGTGTGAACTACTGTTGGTCCTAAGACGCTTCCCCCTTCCAGGACCGCGCATCGTTCTAGTATTTGTATGCGCATTCTCATTTGTACTCGCGACGCGCTTTCTCTTTGAGCCTGTCATCACATGACTTGTATCGCGCATAAGCTCTTCCAGTCTCGAAGGATCCTTCGGAAAATGACCACGAGAAGGTAAACGGCGTAGATTTGGTTGAAGTGGAACCAAAACAGGCCTATGAGTTGGTAGGACCGGGGACGATATGAAATGGGAATCCCCGTGAGATTGGCCCCTGCTTGCGGAACGTCTCAGATTGTTTCTGCGTTTGATAGATGGCGAGGTAATAGACGATGACGGGGCTCTTTGTTGCGATGAGCGTCTTGCATGAGCCATAACCAATATTGACTAGACAAAATAAGCTAGAATGGCCCTCCGTCGGTCAGAAACTGACGAAATGAATTCGGATTATTGGGAAGCCAGGTTGGCGTACAATCGAGGGAGTGTGTCGAGGGTATTTCTAGGAGATTTACTGATAGTCTGCGAGTATAAAAGCACTCTTTGAGTTGACAGTAGCTCTAGTAGCTGCTAATGCCGTAGTCGATGTTCACTTTCTTGCTTTGTTTGCAGCCACAATCTCAACATCAACAAGCACATCCAATCATGACTCAGGTGGCTATGCACTTTTGACGTTCTCGCTGACCCGTGAGAAATAATTATATCAGCAGCCATTGTCGAACATCGGCAAATGAACAATGGCTCACTCGAATCATGTTGCATTTTTCTTATAAAAAGTGCCCTGATGTTTTTAACACTTATACCACAACGAAGCATCCTTTCCACTTACTTCTACTCTCTTAACTCCAAGTTTTCCGAAATTTTCTCACCCGTGTCGCTTTCTCGCACAAAGGCATTGCCCAACTGGGAAACCATAAAGTCTTCTCCATTTTAGGACCTTTACTTGACGCAACTATATAACTGCTGAAATAGACCAATTTTTATCCACCGTATTGATTGACGTTCCTTGTCGCCATCATGCTCTTCAAATTCACCTCACCTGATATACTGAACTCAGCACTCATAGACGTCGCAACAGGCCAACGAACATATTGCATCCTGACTGTTCCCTTACCCTCTGATGTGGATAGCAAAAAGTCCCCGTGCAGACCTGTCCACGAAAGTCAATCTGTGGCATCGACTTCCAGCCTTGTTGAGCAGAGGGATATGACTAAACGGAGAACAAGTATCACGAACTCGGCTGGAAAAGTCATTGCTAGCATTGATTGGAGAGGACGTTGTCCCGATATCACTATTGGCGAAGAACATATCGGGCCCTTGACAGAACTCTTCGGGACTTCGACGACCCGTTTCATGTGAGTATCTTCGACTCTCAGTTTGAAGCAATGCTCAGCATACTTTTCGTTAGACCCAAAGTCCTCATTATGCCCACACGCTTCGATACAGAATACTTCTGGACGGCAACTGAGGATTCACTTGTTGTATGTATTTATCTCTTTGTAATTAGGCTTGCGGCTCATATGCTCCCCAGCTATTTGACGATGACGCTCAACGTGTCAGAGGCACATTCCATTATAACTCCATCCGCATTCCATTAGATTCGAAAGTGTGGAAATTCAAAAGCACACCCTCGACAACCAGCGAAACCCTTTGCAATTCTTCCGCCTCTTTTGTTTCAAACTCAACAGCCGATTCTAAACGGGAACGGAAAACTATGAAATCAACCTTCATTTCCACGCATACGCCCGGATTTGGGTCGAAATACCTGGAATTTGATTCCCATCCATTGGCTGAAGACGTTGAAATTATCAGTCAGTTTTCTAAATTATTTTTTCTCGTTTTAGTTTGCTGACCAATTTTCCAGTTTCTTTCCTCATGATGGAAATTGTGCGAAGAGGGCGTTTCTTTCTTCCTTTGTACGAATTCGGAAAGCCTAGACTATCACAGTTTAAAGAGGCAGGCGCTCTTGTTCTACGGCGCCTGAGACGGAATACCGTCTGAGCCTTTTTCTGCTGGCTCGACATTCTTATGCATTATCTTCTATCTCAATGCTTGGGGTTGAACATTTGTTCCCCCTTTTAGCGCATACGCCTTCATTTTCGTCTTCTTTTCGACCCTTCGCTTTACAATGCGCCCACGCTCCTTTCTCTTTCCCCCTTTGCTATACCTGCTCTGTTTCAGTTTTGCTTTCAACAATCATATGTACCATATCAATCCATCTGGTGCTCATGTTACATCTCTAGCCCACAAAGACAATGCATTATCAAGTTAGAAATCACATTCACGTCCAAGTACTTATCTCTATCTCTATCTCCATCTCTATACTACCGACTTTCTCTCTTTTTTCTTTTTTTTGCTCTCTCTCTTACTTTTTATCCTTCTGGAGTTGTTAGCATTTGTTTCGGTGGGATCTGCAGTGAAAAAATTTCTGCAATTTATCACACTTTTTTTGGTGCCAGGAAAGTGTCCGAATATCGTACCCCATCTAAAGCCAGTGCGATAAGATAAGATAATGTAAACAAATAAGGTTCGTTACACGAAGGCCTGAGCCTGAGCCTGAGGGTGTTTCTCCCCACCTTATTGATTTTGACTGGGCGGGCAAAGTTGGTACAGCAAAGTATCCACTGAGGATGATATCAATACTAAGAGTGTTCGCCGACCAAGTGATGTAGAAGGCGGACTGCTAATCACCAAACGCCATGCATGACTTGGACATGATTGAATATTTTGTTAGGTCAAATTTAAAGTGCGCAGGAAGATATGCGGTTTGTTTTGGCGTCTTGGTCTTTTACTAGTACTCAATACCTTTTTCTGGTAGGTAACAAACTACTAAATGGGAGTGGAACTGAGTCAAAACACGCAACGAGGAAATGCAGGAATGCACACTCTATTGCAATCTGTCTCTCGCTTTTTCCTGTCGAGTTTTTCTCCCACCCGTCCTCTCCTTCTTCTTCTTTAAGTGCCTGGTATAGTCATTATTATTAGGACATCGGATCTGTTTGCCTTGGGCCTCCAAGCGCTCAGGTTTTTGGCGGGCCTTGCCCAAACGCATACTCGCTTTTCCGCAAGCCCCGGGGGCGCCATAACCTCCGTAAACCCACAGATCTATACTAATGGTATACACTGACAGTCGGTATTTTATTCCCCTCCGATTTATTCTTCATGCTTTTTTGCAAATCTAGTAACGTGCTTAAAGTAGAAATATTCAATACAGCGGTCGATTGTGACAGTGTGTGACTACCGATAATTTTTGATTCTCTTTCACCCCCCGCGACGACTTGCACTAAATCAACGCAGGATAATATGGTTGTCACCCACATGTCAGTCGACGCCGCCACATCTTCTACAACTCACAAGAAGAATCGCAGAAAAATCGTTCGCAAAAACCCTAACGCGTTTCCCTCTGATCCTTCCTCATCTCACCACCAAGAGTCTAAGGAAGATGCAGACATGTCTCTCTACGCCCAAGATGCTAATGCTAATGCTGAGAATGGCCTCTCGAACCCTATAACGCACACAGCTACACACGATGCAGATGACGACGCTTTAATGATTGATACAGATCCTTCATCTTTCGTCCCATCAAGTACCGCACCATCCTTCCCCCGCGTTGCCCCAGGCGCAGAAAAAACTACCTTGAAGTCGGAGACAAGACGGATACCTGTACCACCCCACCGCATGACACCGCTGAAGAAGGACTGGCTGAACATATTTGGTCCATTGACAGAGATCCTGGGACTGCAAGTCCGAATGAATGTACAAAGGCGATGCGTGGAAGTCAGGGTATGTAGACTTTTTCTTTTTCTATCATTCATTGCTTTTACATTTCTGCAGACATCCAAGCACACCAAAGATATTGGAGCCCTTCAAAAGGGTGCCGATTTTATCAAGGCATACACCCTTGGTTTCGATGTCAATGTAAGCGTCCAGGAACTTGAGAAGATCAGCAAATATTTATCATCTATCAGGATGCTATCGCTCTTTTGAGATTAGATGACTTGTACCTCGACTCTTTCGAGATCAAAGATGTGAAAACTCTACACGGGGACCATCTCTCCAGAGCAATTGGGCGTATTGCTGGTCAAGACGGTAAAACCAAATTCACGATAGAAAACACCAGTCGCACTCGCATTGTGCTTGCTGATACGTACGAAGCATTATCTCAACAGTCGTTATCTTTTTCTGACTTGATACCTTTAGCAAAATTCACATCATGGGTTCATTCCAAAATATCAAAATCGCCCGAGACGCTCTCGTATCACTTATTCTCGGTTCGCCTCCTGGCAAAGTTTATGCTGGACTGCGAACAGTGAGCAGCAGGATGAAGCAGCGGGCATTGTAGATTTATCAATATTTTCCTTTTCCTTCCTTGTATATGGCATGTATGTTATGATTGTGTTACTCTGCACTCGATCTTGGACCATGAGGCGGACAGGCCACATTCTATAACCCTAGATTTTACCATACCATCGTTTCCAGAGGATTAGACCGAGAATAAGTGCTGCCGTCGAAGTAGCAATTCCGATGGCAAAGGTCTGAGACCAACACTGCCGACCGTGACATGCCCCTATTCCCTTGATACTGTTCGTAACAGATATCGAAGCGTAGATGTACGAGAATAAAGGTGTTCCGGAAAATGGCGCATACATCAGGATGCCAAAGTTCCTGCCAAGGTGACGGATGCCCCAAAGTGAAGAAACTAAACTCGGTCTGGATTATGTTAAAAACATGAGAAGGGCAATTTCTTCTTCTGATGATTGACTCACAAGACGGTGAATACCGTGCTGTAACTAAGACCGGTCCCCAGGCTGTTGAAGAGAAAGAAAGATGAAATGAATAGGAGGATAGATGTTTGAACAAGATCTATTTCACCTTAATAACCAAACTTGACTTTGATCCTGTACAACAAACTCGGTCCACGAGAACGTGAGGATCAAAACCATGGCCGCACTGGACAGAAACGCGAAGCGGCTGATGAAATGTTTCCTCGGAAATGAAGTGACACCACTTGACCCCCGGATTGACGCAGGGGACGTAAAATCTGCTAGGGGACCGACGATGAATCGCGTAAACGTATTCACAATGGATATTAGTTGGACTTGGAACGCTGCAATCGAGCTATCGACCATCATGAGATTCTCGGGTGTAGGTTCGATGTGCGAAATCGGCGGCAGTGCTAGTACGATGGATCCGATGTTTGAGATAACCATTTCACACTGATATGCAACTTCAGAACTATGTCATTGAAATTAAATGTGCGATGAAAAACTTACTACTCCGAGAATAAGGACGCAAAAGAAGAAAAGGAGCCAGAAATCCAGTTTTCGTAGTAATTGTATAGTATTAGGTTCCGAAGAATGTGGGAGCTGACTTTCATTTCGCTCAGGTGGTAATAGAGATGTAGTTTCAAGCTGATCTTGTGCTTGGGAAATGACGGACTCTTCTAGCTCTAACACTCTTATTGGCCAAGTATATTTTCGCAGAATAAAGAAACCATAACTGTAGGCAAGTAGAGTGACCACAGCTAGGAAAGTCGTGAAGGAGACAACGTCCAAAGTTCCAGTTGTTTGATCCATGAAAAATGTTGTTGCAATGATACAGCAGATAAACGGTGAAAGCCCAAATATGGCCATGGTAGAGCCCGAGGCGAGGCCAATGTGATTCGGAAAGAATACCGAAGACGAGAATACAGACGAGCAATACCTAGTTCATGCCAGAGTTACATCAGTAGTGAGTAAAAACGGGAATGTATATCATACATACGCAAAAACTGTTCCTAGCCCTGCCAGTAAGAAGTATAAGACGATGCGGTAGAAAGATGCCTGAGATGCATGGGAGATATCTTCTGGCGTGGTTGAAATCTCGAAGGCGAAGCCCCCAAAACCGACAGAAAACAATAAAGCTGCGATGAGCGAGCTCGAGGATGGTCCATGTTTGTCAATGAGGGATCCAATGAATATTGTAAACGGATATTGGCTCATCATCGCCCTTTAGAAAGGTGATTTCAACTTCGCATAGAAATGAAGATGATGAACGCAGTTACCCAAGGATTACAGTGGTCAACTGAGGTTGGCTGAATAGCATTCGAGACGCTAGTGCCGACGACATGAGAGGAAATGTGAATATTCCTCCAGCACAGAATCTAAACTGAGTCAAATTGAATTTCTTTATGCATAACTCGTCAGACCTACGCGTTGAGCGCAATGGCACTGCATAGTAATAACTTGCTCATTTCGTCAACGAACTAAACATTCGGGGTCGTCTAGCGCAGGGGATTGTTTGCGAGCAGTACTCTCGATGGTGACGTTGAGGCTGTGAGAGCATTGACACGCTACCAGACCCTGTAAGGAATGTAAGACTAAAGTTGAAGCCAGAGTCAAGCCCTTGGAAGGAGTGACTTGCCGAATAATGCCGAAGGCCGAAAGGGTTTACTATATCCCATTTTTAGCAGTGCCAATCGAGTCTTTCCTTTTCCTCGACACAACTTTTCTTGTACAAAATGGCTGAAGCACCAACAAAACAAAAGCTATGGGGTGGACGTTTTACCGGAAAGACTGACCCTCTGTGTGTACTTTCATGCTACTTTGGTTCTGGTCCTTAGTTTTCAAAGTATGCACGCGTTCAACCAGTCCTTAAAATACGACCAGAGAATGCACTCCGCTGATATCAAGGGGTCCATCGCCTACGCAAAATCCTTGACTCTCGCAGGAATTCTTACCAAAGAGGAGGAAGTAAAGATGGTGGCTGGTCTTCAGGCTGTGGAGAAAGAATGGGCTGTCGGTACTGTCAGTTTGGTATCTTCGCTCTTCAGCGGCTATTTTCTCATCGGAAGTTTAGTTCGAGATCAAAGAGGACGATGAAGACATCCATACTGCTAATGAGCGTCGGCTAAGTGAACTTATCGGCCCTCTGGGTGGGAAACTTCACACCGGTCGCTCTCGAAATGATCAAGTCGCAACAGACATGCGTCTATGGCTCCTGGACGAGGTCAAGGAAGCCGAAAAAGACTTGAAATCTCTTGTCAGCGTTTTAGTAGAACGTGCAGATAACGAGAAAGATTATATTTTGCCTGGATACACTCATCTTCAGGTATTTCATCTCCAGATCTATGCCAGATCTACATATTAACAGAGACTTAGAGGGGCCAACCTATCCGATGGTCTCATCTTCTTTTATCTTACGCCCTCTCATTTAAAAACGACCTTGAGCGCCTTCGTCAGATTATCCCTCGAATTTCTGTATTACCCCTTGGGAGTGGTGCCCTGGCCGGAAATCCCTTCCTTGTGGACAGGGAATTCCTCGCGAAAGAGTTGGGTTTCCAGTCCATTGCTGAAAACAGCTTGTGGGGTGTTGCAGACCGCGACTTTATTGCCGAATTCCTCATGTGGTCTACTCTGGTGATGACCCACATGAGCAAAATGGCTGAGGACCTCATCATCTACTCGACAGCTGAATTTGGATTCATCACTTTGAGCGATGCGTACAGGTAAAGCTTAACCCCAAGCCATGAGTCCAAATTTTTCTGAAATTGTTCCCAAAAGCACTGGATCAAGTATGATGCCTCAAAAGAAGAACCCGGACTCCTTGGAATTTCTCCGGGGCAAGACTGGTCGTCTGTTTGGCAACGTTCGTGCCTCTATTCATCTTCTAGCTTTTACTGACTGCCTTCTAGATGTCAGGATTCTTGGTGACGTTGAAGGGTCTCCCCTCGACCTACAACAAGGACCTTCAAGAAGACAAGGAGCCATTGTTCGACACTGTCGACAATTTGACTGCTTGCCTGAAGATTGCTGAGGGTGTTATCTCGACATTAGAGGTGTGCCGATCGCCTAAAACCAGACTTTAAGAAGAAAAAACTGACTAGCCGGATAGGTCCACGGAGAAAAAATGCGCGCAGCATTGACCATGGATGTTCTTGCTACTGACTTAGCGGACTACCTTGTCCGTAAAGGAGTACGCCCCATTCAATAATTACATTCTACTGCCACTTACACTGGATCACAGGTACCATTCCGAGAGACTCACCACGTCTCTGGACGCGCAGTTGCACTGGCTGAAGCGAGGCAATGCCAGATCAGCGAACTTACGTTTGCCGATTTTAAATCCTTGCACCACCTTTTCACTGAAGACATCTATAACGTTTTCGATTTTGAGGCAAGCGTGGAGAGACGAGCGGCTATTGGTGGAACCAGTCGCAAGATGGTGGAGAGGCAGATTTCAATTCTTCGATCAGAGTTGAATAATTAAAATATGCAGATAGAAAAAATGACATTATGAGGCTGTTGTTTAATGCATTGGCCCGCAGTTGATGTCTCTCTTACGCAGCATAGTACGGGTCAATCTGTCTGTAATCTAGTGTTTTGCATGATTATATCGTCATGGGACTCATCGTTTATTACGCGTATTTGCTTCTATTTATGTCAATGTCACTGTACAGCCATTTTCTCCTCAACGTGCTCAAGCTGTCACAAGTGGTGATTTGACCCCAGTGCCATCCACTCCTTTACACCCAAGCTTCCCTCATCATTCCCCTTCTCTCTTATCTCTCTCCATTTACCCTATACCAGATAAATACTGTTAACGACCACATCTAACAGAAGCAAAACAATGGCCAGAGACAGACTTGCTGCCATGAGGGTGAACTCGAACCATTTCTAACTTTATTTCTCTAAACTCACATTGAATCCAGGCTCAACAACAAGGAAATACGGCATCGTGAGTTAAGCATGGGCAGGAATTATGGGTGGGGAATAGGACGCTGAATGAAGTCTGAAACTGTTATAGAAACTCGTATCCGACGCAGGCGTCAGGAAACGGGGGCTACCAGGCTCGCAGAGCGAACCCATACGCACAACAAGATGACCGTTCATATGAAATGAACGATGTCAGGGAAAGTCAGACACACCTCGCACCATCGACACCTGTAGGTGCCCAGGGAGGTGGAGGAGACATGGCGGCATTTTACAGCGAGGTGCGTTGCGGCCTATGTACTCAGGCAATGTTCCCAGGCACTCTAACTCATCTCTCCCATGTCATGTTAGATATCTTCCATTCAAGAAACTCTTCGTTCATTCAACGATAACATTGCTCGTATTGGTGACCTCCACTCGCGGTCCCTCAACAACACCGACGATGCTGCCGCCCAACGAAACGCTGCCCAGCTAGACGAGCTTGTCGAAGAGACCAGCGCAATGAGCGCTACACTCAAACGCCGAGTCAAGGCCCTGGAAGCACAGGGAGGTTCCGGGCGAGACGGCCAGATAAAGAAACAGCAGGTGCGCCTTTCGTAATCCTCTTCAGTGTTAATATTCTGATTGCTTGCACCTCGGGGTATAGGCCGCGTTCATCAAGTCGAAATTCGTTGAAGCTATTCAAAACTACCAATCCGTAGAACAGCAATATCGTGCGAAGTACAAGCAGCGTTTGGAAAGGCAGTTCAGAATCGGTAAGTCAATGATACGATTTGCCCGGTTTATGACAGGTGATTGATATTGTTGAAATAGTGAGGCCCGATGCAACGCCAGAGGAGATCCGAGCTGCAGTAAATGACGAACAGGGAGGACAAGTCTTTGCTCAGGCAGTAAGTCAACGGTTTATGGGATATGATATGGCGCACGAGCGCTGACATATTAACAGCTTATGAATAACCGAGCTACCGAATCACGGGCAGCTTATCGGGAGGTGCAAGAGCGTCATGAGGACATTAAACGTATTGAAAGAACACTGGCTGAACTGGCCCAGCTATTCAATGATGTCAGTGACTCCTTTGAACGAGGGAAATTTCTCACTCTTATTCTTTTGGTTAGATGAGCGTCCTCGTCGAGCAACAGGATGAAACCATCAATGTCATTCAAACACAAGCTGCTGGCGTTGAAAAGGATACGGAAGCTGGGTAAACATGTCATTTGTATAAAAGTTGGTTCTATCTCATGCTTCTTTCAGTCTGCAATACACGGACAAGGCTGTTTCATCTGCTCGTGCTGCCCGCAAGAAGAGATGGATATGCTTCATCATCTTCCTTGTGCTCCTTGCCATCGTGGCTATTGTGGTCGGTGTTGTGGTTAACAACATCAACAACAGCAAAAAGAACTGATGTGAGTCACTAGTTACTTGAATCGTGGACCTCATACGACATGTTATCTCTTAGTTTCTATCGTGGCGTTTATATTTATGCAATTTATACAGAAAGGGAAGATTGTTCCCAGATGATATATAGTCATGGACCTCTTTTATTTTGACAGACCTTAGTATCGTAGCTTTTATTTTTCTGGTAATGCGTGGACGAGGAACTTATGAAAATTTATACCCCCTGCCTTGACTTGTAAGAACATTGAATGAGAATGAAGAGGGTCGCAAACGGATCGGGGCGGAAGAGGTGTGTGGCGGTGTCCGATTGTGGCACGCGGCAATGCACACCCTTAGATAAGCAATTACGCGTCGCTGTATCCTTGTGCAGCTGCCCTTATATAAACCATCTTTCTCCTTGTCTCTACCCTCCACCCATCTTGATCCCGTCCCTTTCACAGTACGTCCAAACTCCCGTCCTCCAGCCTTGAAATTTCTCTGATTTTCTTTTCCAGCCGTTCTCCGACTTTCATCTACCTTCCCCACACTCCACCCCATCATGCCTGCTAAGAAACGCTGCCAGTCCCAAGCCGGTACCAGTTCACAATGCAACCAAGCAGCGTTGAGGATAGTTGGTGAATGCCCACACTGTCGTGCACAGTTCTGTGGTACTGTGAGTAACAGTCTTACTTTGTCTGGCATGACGCTGTTCCCCTAATCCAGTGCGCCTGTACAGCATCGTCTCCCAGAACACCACAACTGCTCAAATTTGGAGGATTGCAGACAGCAGGCTTTCGAACGCAATAAAGACAAGCTGGAGAGCGAGCGGACTGTGGCATCCAAGATGGCTACTGCGTAGTCCTGACCCCACTCAACTACACATTGCTCGATTTACACACCCCACGTGCACCCACCCATTTTTCTCGAGTCTGTTTTTATCTTATTGCTGCGCCATCTGCGGCTTGTATGTTTTCTGCCACACCACGTCCTATTCCTCCTCACATTTATCATTGCAAGGACAACCACTGTTATATTCATTGTTTTAGTTTTCATTTCATTCCATTCCTTAGGTAGTATTGTATATAGATGTCATATTATAATAAAGCAAGGTCGAGATCGACCGGTGTTTCTGTTTGGAATAAATCAGTAGTCCAGGAAACAACGGGGAGCCTTTTGAAAGGCTAGACGAAGCGGCTTTAGTAAACCTTTTCTTTTGAGAAAATGACTCAAACAGCGGGGGGTTGCGGATTCGGAGAATATGCCGAATCGATTAATCCTAGAAGCCAGTCCATCCATCGATCACGTTCCATTCCGAAATCGAGTCTATATAACGCCAGAAAGATCAGCATTGCGCTTTTCTTCATTCTCTTCAACACCCTTGGTGAGTACTCCTTGATCTGGTCTATTCAGAGATGATAGTCTCTTTACTATCACGTGGAGCCCCCGCCACTGAAAGCATTTGATTTCTCGCCCGGTTATACTTGCATTCAACATATATATCGCCGCACGTCATGGATTTACCATTACTTCTCTTCTTCTCTCATAACTCTTCTCTTTTCCTTTATAAAACCGCTATATTTTTTTCATTCGAACCATCACTAACATCAACTCGCCATGGCCAACAGACTCAAGCAAATCGTATCTCATTTAGCGGGCAAAGAAATGACGGCTGGTGCGTACTGCTACCGCTTCTGCAGGCGTTGTTTCCCCGTGGGGTTGGTCTAACGATCCTCTCTGGCAATGTTAGAAGTATGGCAGGATGTTCCCCTCGCGCCTCCAGATAGGTGTGTTTTCTCTTTTTTTCATTTTAGTGTGCGATGTGTTGTTGAGCTCTTGTTCTATGTAACAGCATTTTCCAGTTGACCGCCGCCTACAAGGCGGATCCATTTCCCCAAAAGGTCAACCTGGGTGTCGGAGCGTACCGCGATGATAATAATAAGCCATGGGTCCTACCCGTCGTCAAAAAGGTGCACTTCCGTTTTACTACGATGCGTGTTTTCGGTACTAATACCGGACTTTGTGCGCTAGGCTACCGAAATCTTGTTGAATGACGAAACTTTAGACCATGAATACCTCCCCATTACTGGACTTGCGGATTTTACGACAGCCGCTGCCAAATTGATTCTCGGCGCGGAATCCCCTGCTATCAAGGAGGGGCGGACTGTGAGTGTCCAGACTATTTCTGGAACGGGTGCAAACCATCTGGGAGCCTTGTTCTTGTCGAGATTTTACAAGTTCAATGGAGCACCGAAAATCTACCTCAGCAATCCTACATGGGGTACGTCATCGTCTTTTGGCCTGGGCAAAGTTACTCAATACGCATGCTGTCAATCAATTAGCAAACCATCATGCCATCTTTAGAAACGTGGGTATTGAGCCCGTCGATTACGCGTATTACGACCCGAAGACTATTGGGCTGGACCTGAATGGCTTTATCGAGGCGCTTCAGAACGCCCCTGACCGGTCGGCGTTCTTGCTGCACGCCTGTGCGCACAACCCCACAGGTGTTGATCCCACGCAAGAGCAGTGGAAAGAGATTGCGAAAGTGATCGCGGCAAAGAAACACTTTACATTCTTCGATTGCGCGTACCAGGGCTTTGCCAGTGGTGACTTGGACAAGGATGCATGGGCCGTACGCTACTTCGTGGAGCAGGGACTGCCTCTACTTGTGTGTCAGGTAAGAATGTTTGCGTGTGTCACGGAAATTAAGATTTCTGACGAGAGAGACACAACAGAGCTTTGCGAAGAATGCCGGTCTGTACGGAGAGCGAGTAGGAGCGCTCCATGTCGTGTCTACGGATCAGGAGACTGCGAACCGGGTGAAGAGCCAGCTGTCTGTTCTGCAGAGAAGTGAGATCAGCAACCCACCGTCTCATGGAGCGCGTATTGTGTCGTTGATTCTGAACACGCCCGAGTTGTTTGAGGAGTGGAAGCGGGACATTCAGACGATGGCAGGACGTATCATTGAGATGCGTAAAGAGCTGTACCACTTGTTGACTGAGAAACTGCATACACCGGGGAATTGGGACCACATTGTGAATCAGATTGGAATGTTTAGGTGGGTGTGTTTTGATGCGGGGTAAAAGGAAAACTAATTTTTTTTGCGCAGTTTTACTGGAATTAGTCCGGCACAAAGCAAAGCATTGGTTGAAAAGAGCCATGTTTATTTGACTGGAAACGGACGAATTAGTATGGCGGGACTAAACAGTAAGAATATTTCATATTTTGCGAGTGAATTAGACAAAGTGGTGCGAGGGTAGAAATAGACATGTATAGATAGAAAATGACGTCATGTATTGTGTTGGAATGTTTTTCGTTGATGGCTGATTGTAAATTGTGAGAGAGGGATGTGCTCAGTGCTACTACCATGTCTGCGTCTGTGCCACCGACGCACATAGCCCTCCCCCCGCCGCCCTCATGGCCAGACAACTTTCGTCTCTCTCCCAACAATCAGAACACTCCCTTCTTCACTCCTCCGAGTTCCCCCGCCTCTCCTTCTCTCTACTTCACCCCCCCTTCTTCCCCACTAGTCGACTCTTCTCCCTCCGTTCCCCCTTCCCCCCC
>Ga0247779_1000500_pt1 | contig 24664 bp, 11 predicted proteins | sample UWRJL221509R5_FD_179925 | JGI IMG/M metagenome (GOLD analysis project Ga0247779, IMG submission 179925) | Plant litter microbial communities from Arlington Agricultural Research Station in Wisconsin, United States - UWRJ-L221-509R-5 | ecosystem: Environmental > Terrestrial > Plant litter >... | reverse complement strand
CATTCCCATCGACCACACGTTGCGCGAGGCCTACCGGCCGGTCTACTTCGGCACAGTTGCCGGCGTGCCGATCCCGATCCTCGTCTCGCTGGTCGTCGCGGCGATCGGGGCCTTCATCCTCTACCGGACCAAGTACGGGCGCAGTTGCGCCGCTGTGGGCGCGAACGAAGATGTGGCGCGCTACTCGGGCATCTCCATCATCAAGACCCGCACCGTCGCCTACATGATCCAGGGTGCCTGCGTGGCCATCGCGGCCATGTGCTATGTGCCGCGGCTGGGTGCGGCGACCCCCACGACCGGATTGCTGTGGGAACTGCAGGTCATCACGGCGGTGGTCATCGGAGGCACCTTGCTGCGCGGCGGCAAGGGGCGTATCTGGGGCACGCTGGCCGGTGCGGTCGTGCTCGAGCTAATCGCCAACCTGATGGTGCTCTCCGACATGGTCTCCGAATACCTGGTGGGTGCTGTGCAGGGCGCCATCATCATCATCGCGATGCTGATCCAGAGGTTCTCGAGGAAGTAGCAGATTTCCCGTTCCCCGGACCCCACGGGTGCAGATGGCATGCGGGTCCATATTCAACCAAGAATCAAATGGAGATGAAGATGTTCAAGTCGAAGTGGATGCCGATGCTCGCGCTGGCTGCGCTGCTGGCAGCAGGTGGCGCGCAGGCCCAGAAGAAGGTGGTTGCGGTGTCGATTCCGGCCGCGGACCACGGTTGGACGGCCGGCGTGGTCTACCACGCGCAGGCCGCCGCCAAGGAGATCAACAAGGCCTTCCCCGGCGTGGAGGTGGTCGTGAAGACCTCGCCATCGGCGGCAGCCCAGGTCAGCGCGCTGGAGGATCTCTCGGCCAGCCGCAACCTCGCGGCGCTGGTGATCCTGCCTTTCAGTTCGGAGGAGCTGTCGAGCCCGGTCAAGTCGGTCAAGGCCAAGGGTGCCTTCATCACCGTGGTCGATCGCGGCCTGACCGATCCGGCGATCCAGGATCTGTACGTGGCCGGCGACAATATCGCGGTCGGCCGCAACACGGCCAAGTTCCTGGTCGACAAGATGGGCGGCAAGGGCAACCTGGTGGTGCTGCGCGGCATCCCCACTGTGATCGACGATGAGCGCATCAAGGGCTTCCAGGACGCCCTCAAGGGCACGGACATGAAGGTGCTCGACATCCAGTACGCCAACTGGAACAGCGACCAGGCCTTCAAGCTGATGCAGGATTACCTGGCGAAGTATCCGAAGATCGACGCGGTCTGGGCCAATGACGACGACATGTTGCTGGGCGTGCTGCAGGCCATCAAGCAGTCGGGCCGCAAGGAGATCAAGTACGCACTCGGCGGCAACGGCATGAAGGAGATCATCAAGAAGGTGATCGACGGCGACGCGGTGACGCCGGTGGAGACGCCCTATCCGCCGTCGATGATCAAGACGGCCATCTACATGACGGTGGCCAACCTGATGGCGCAGGCGCCTGTGCGAGGCGCGATCAAGCTCGACGCGCCGCTCATCACGCAGAAGAACGCCAGGGAATACTATTTCCCGGACTCGCCGTTCTGACCTAGCGCCAGCGCTCGCGCAAGTATTTCAACCGAGGAGACCAAGACCATGCCAGGCAAGAAAATCCTGATGCTGACCGGCGAATTCACCGAGGAATACGAGATCTACGTGTTCCAGCAGGGGATGGAGGCCGTGGGCCACACCGTCCACGTCGTCTGCCCCGACAAGAAGGCCGGCGACCGGATCAAGACCTCGCTGCACGACTTCGAGGGCGACCAGACCTACACCGAGAAGATGGGCCACTACGCGGACATCAACAAGACCTTCTCGGAAGCAGAAACCCAGCTCGATCAGTACCACGCGGTGTACGCCGCCGGCGGCCGCGGGCCCGAGTACATCCGCACCGACAAGCGGGTGCAGGCCATCGTTCGTCACTTCCACGAGAAGAAGAAGCCCATCTTCACGATCTGCCATGGGGTGCAGATCCTCGTCGCCGTCGACGGCGTGGTGCGTGGCAAGAAGGTTGCCGCGCTGGGCGCCTGCGAACCCGAGGTCACGCTGGCCGGCGGTACCTATATCGATCTGTCGCCGACGGAGGCCTTCGTCGACGGCACCATGGTGTCGGCCAAGGGCTGGACCGCGCTTGCGGCTTTCATGCGCGAGTGCCTGAAGGTGCTGGGCACCGAGATCCGCCACGAGTGAACGAGCTGGGCGCCGAGGGCGCCCAGCTCTAGTGTTTCAGCGCTCTCCGGCCGCGTCCGCCATGCGCTGCATTGCGGCGCACAGCGGGCTGTCCGGATCCTCGAAGCCGGTGATGGCGGTGAAGTGATCGGCACTCGGCTGCGCCAGCAGATCGCTGGCATTGCCGGCAGCCAGCCAGGCTTTGTGCATCCCCGCGCTCTGCTGTTCGAAGGACGACTGCTCCAGGCCGCCCCAGCTCAGCAGCATCGGCGTGCAGCAGCGACGCACAAGGTGCAATGGCGAGTTGCGCTGCACGATGCCCTCATCCAGCTGGATCAGCGGCTGCAGGTAGCTGTAGCGCAGCGGTGCGATGTCGTAGAGGCCGCTCACCAAGACAGCGCCGGCGAAAGGATCGTCGGGCAGGCCGTACTGGTCGCGCCACGGCGTATTCAGCAGCATCGCTCCCAAGTGCCCGCCTGCCGAATGGCCGCCAATGACGATGCGACGGGGATCACCGCCGTAGTCTGCGATGTGGCGCATCACCCATGCGGCCGCGGCCCTCACCTGCCGCACGATCTCGTCCAGCGACACCGTCGGGCATAGCGCGTAATCCACCAGCACCGTCACGAAATCCCTTGCGTGCGGCCCGAGTGCCATATGCGTGAAATCGCGCGCGGCGTTGGCCCGCCAGTAACCGCCGTGGATGTAGAAGAAAACCGGAGCGCCCGGCTTGCGCGCTGAAACGATGTCCAGGGTTTCGGCGAGCGTCGGCCCGTAAGGCACCGCGGCGGTGTAGGGCAGGGTCTGCCGGGCTCTCTCGCTCTGATGGGCATAGTGCTGAAGAGCGGCCTCGAGGTTCTCTGCGCGCAGCCGTGGGTTATAGGCTTCGTCGATCGCTTGAGTGCTGGTGAAGCCTTGAGGAAGAAAGTGAGTCATCTGGAAATTGTGCACTCAAGTCGACCAAAGGCAGTTCTGATGATGCCTGCATGTCGACCGAGTACGGAGCTAGCTCCATTCGTCCTTCATGGCCGCCCCCATCTTGGATTTATCGGGGCGACAACTATTCTGACGCGGGGGCGGGGCCCTCGTCAGCATGTCGCCTTGCCCGTCGTCGCCGGAGTAGTCGCAGACGAAGTCAACGAACGGCCATAAGAATGCCAGACTGACCTTTGAGGGTCGAAAATTGCTGATCGAACGCATTGCCGTGATGGGCCTAAGCAAGGCCCACAAATGGAAGCGCCGCTTCGTGGAAGAAGGCGTTGAAGGGCTGCGAGATCGCAGCTCCAGACCGGCGCGCATACGCAGCTGCATCGACGACACATTGGGCGAGCGGATCGAGCAGTTGCGGCGCAGCCGGATGCCGTTGCATCGCATCGCGCAGACTGTGGGCCGCAACCTCTCCGCGGTCAGCCGCTTCGTGATCAGGCTGGGCCTGTCCAGCTTGAATGCGCTCGATCCGCGTGAGCCCGCCGTTCGCTACGAGCGAAAGGTGCCGGGCGAGATGCTGCACATCGATACGAAGAGGCACGGCCGCATCGAACGTCCGAGCCATCGCGTCACCGGCAACCGGCGTGATTCGGTCGACGGTGCCGGATGGGAGTTCGCTCACGTCGCCATCGACGATCACTCCAGAGCCGGTTTTGTCCAGATGCACGCAGACGAGCGCAAGGCGACCGCCGTCGAGTTCCTGCGGGCCACCGTCGCGCACTACAAGGCACTCGGCGTGAAGGTGCAGCGTCTGCTGACCGACAACGGACCGGCTTACCGCTCCAAGAACTTCAAGCGGGCCTGTGAGGCGCTGGGCATCAAGCACACGTTCACCAAGCCGTATCGCCCTCAGACCAACGGCAAAGCAGAACGATTCATCCAGACTTGTCTGCGCGAATGGGCCTATGGCCGCGTCTGGAACAACAGCCAGGAGCGTCGAGACTGGTTCCTGTCATTCCTGGCTTACTACAACACCCGCCGAGCGCATTCCGTGCTCGGGCGGCTTGCCTCCGGCCTCCCGTCTGGGTGGGAAGAACCTATTGCAACTCGACAGCTTCGCAGTCGGTCTTCGCTCCTGTAAAACGCCAGCGATCACCGAAACCCACGTGTCATCATTCGCATTGCTTCTCGCAGACGTCCGGTCCTGCACGCTGTGCGCCGAGCATTTGCCCCTGGGCCCGCGGCCGGTCGTCCAGCTTCATCCGCAAGCCAGGATCCTGCTCGCTGCCCAGGCGCCGGGTCGCAAGGTGCATGAAACCGGTCTGCCGTTCAACGATGCGAGCGGCGACAGGCTGCGCGGCTGGCTCGGGCTCTCGCGCGAGAGCTTCTACAACCCTCAACTCCTCGCCATCCTGCCGATGGGCTTTTGCTACCCCGGCAAGGGCAAGTCGGGTGACTTGCCGCCGCGCCCGGAATGCGCGCCGCGCTGGCGGTCGGCGCTTCTTGAACGGCTCACGAACATCCGCCTTACCCTGGTTGTCGGCCAGTACGCGCTTGCCTACCATCTGCCGGACGAGCGCCAGGGCGTCACGCAAGCGGTCCTGAACTGGGAGAAGTATTGGCCCACCGTTGTGCCGCTGCCGCATCCGAGCCCGACGAACAATGGATGGTTCAGCGCAAACCGATGGTTCGAACTCGAACTGGTGCCACGCCTGCGCGAACGGATCGCCGGGATCATTGCCAATTCGGGGAGCTGAAATCATGGTCGTCCGCCTTTGCAGAATCGCTGCTCTCGCTGTTGCCGCCACGAGCCTGCTGGTCGCCGCGTCTGCCGTCATGGCCGTGCCGGTGAACAAGTGCCTCGTGAATGGGACGGTCACTTATCAGAGCGATCCCTGTCCAAGTGGCCGAGCCCGCAAGCAGCCCAGCGTGCAGGAGCTGAATGCGCAGGAGCAAAGCCGGCGCAAGGCGGCGACCACAACGGCAACGGCAACGGCAACGGCAGCCGATCGCACCGTACCGGCGGTGACCACTGCGCCGGAGTTTCGCTGCGACGGCCGGCAGCTCTGCTCCCAGATGAGTTCGTGCGCCGAGGCAAAGTACTTCCTGGCCAACTGTCCGGGCGTGAAGATGGACGGCGACCACAACGGCATCCCGTGCGAGCGGCAGTGGTGCAATCCTTAGCCTCAAACTCGCTGTCGTACGATCGGCTACCGCCCTGGGCGGCATAACCGAGAGATTCGAGAGAAAACATGGCAGACGTTGACGTTGGGAAATTGTCCTTCGCCGAACTGGTGGCGCTGAAGGCACGGCTGGACAAGGAGATCGAGGACAAGCGCGGAGAAGAGCTGAAGGTCCTGGCCGATGGCTATGTCAAGAAGCTGCAACACGCGGGCTTCTCCGTCGCTGAAGGCATCGAGGCGCTTCGTCCTTATGAAGAGACCAAGCGCGCCAGCAAGGGCAGTGGCTCGGGCACCACGGCAGCGGTGCTGTACCAGGATTCCGCCAATCCTTCGAACACATGGAGCGGCCGGGGCCGCGCTGCCCGCTGGCTGGCCGACTACGAGGCGGCGGGCCGGCATCGCGACGAATTCAAGGTGTCGCCGAACTGAGCCTCAGCGTCCGGAGTGTTTGGACACCAAGATTGAATTGCGCGGCGTGCACGTCCCTGGCATCCTGAGCTAGCCTCAGGTGAGGAGCAGGCAGCGAATGGTCAAACATTGGCAGAGCATTGGATGGCGCTTGAACGCCATCTTCGTGGTGTTGGTTTCAGTCGTTCTCGTGGGCTTCGCGTGGTCGTCCTATCAGGACAGCAAGGTCCGGCTCGAGTCCCGCCTCGAGGCCGACCTCAGGAATCTTCAAGAGCGCCTGCAGATCAGCCTTGCGGAGCCGATGTGGCGCTTCGACAAGGAGTCGCTGCAGAAGAACATCGAGTCCGAGATGAAATCGCCGGTCACCCGCATCGTGGTGCGCCAGAGCAAGGACAACAGCGTCTATGCGGAAGCGGCCTCGCTGGCGGCTGCCGGATCGGGGCGGAGCTCGACACAGCTGGTGACGAGATTCCCGCTGGTGTTCAAGACCGAAGGCAAGCCGGTGAAGATCGCCGAGGTCGAGGTGGTGAGTTCGCGGGCGGCGATGATCGCGGAGCTACGGGACCTGGTGGTCAGGCGGGTGGCCGAGACGGCGATCCTGGTGGCGCTGCTGGTGCCGACCTTGTCGTTCAGCCTCTTCGGGTTGGTGCTCAGGCCGCTGAGGACCTTGCAACAAGCTTTGGATGAAGCTGCTCAGGAAGGGGCGGAGGCGGGCTTGTCGCAGCTGACCTCGACCCGGCAGGACGAGCTGGGCCACCTGATGCGCAGCTTCAACAAGATCGCGCAGCGCTTGTCCAGCGACCTGAAGCGGCGCATGGCCGCCGAGCAGACGGCCACGCAAGCCTATGAGCAGCAGCAGGTGCTGATGCGGGCCCTGGAGCAAAGCCGCCGGGATGCGGAGCAGGCGTCCGAGGCGAAGACGACCTTCCTCGCGAACATGAGCCACGAGATCCGCACGCCGATGAACGCGGTGCTGGGGCTGTCGCATCTGCTGAAGCAGATGGGCCTGGAGCCCAAGCAGCAGCACTACGTCAATCGCATGCAGCAGGCGGGCCAGCACCTGCTGGGGGTCGTCAACGACATCCTGGACTTTTCCAAGGTCGAGGCGGGAAAGCTGAACATCGAAGAAGTCGACATGAACCTGGAGGAAGTGCTGGACAACCTGGCGACGGTGATCGCCGCGAAGACGCAGGCCATGGGCCTGGAGCTGATCTTCGACGTCGCTCCTGACGTGCCCAATGCGCTGATCGGAGACCCGTTGAGGCTGGGTCAGATCCTGATCAACTACGCGAGCAACGCGGTCAAGTTCACCGAGCGGGGCGAGATCGTGGTCGCGGTGCGGGTGGTGGAGGACGTCGACGACGACGTGCTGCTGCGCTTCAGCGTGCGCGACACCGGGATCGGCCTGACGCCGGCCCAGATCGATCGCCTGTTCCAGAGCTTCGAGCAGGCCGACACCTCGACCACGCGGCGCTACGGTGGCACGGGTCTGGGGCTGGCGATCAGCAAGCACCTGGCGGAACTGATGGGGGGTCAGGTCGGCGTGAGCAGCGAAGAAGGCAAGGGTTCCACCTTCTGGTTCACGGCCCGCCTGAAGAAGCGCGAAGGGGTGGCGACGCTGGTCAATCCGCTGATGGACATCCGCGGCCGCAGGCTCCTCGTCGTGGACGACAACGAGCCCGCTCGCGAAGTCATGGGCGCGATGCTCGAAGCGCTCAGCTTCAAGGTCCAGACCGCCGCTTCGGGCATGGAGGCGCTGGAGGCAATCAGGTCGACCGACGAGTGCGGCGAGCCCTTCGACGCGGTGCTGCTGGACTGGCAGATGCCCGGCATGGACGGCATCGAGACGGCCCGGGCCATCCAGGCGATGACGCTGCGCCAGGTGCCGCGGCTGATGATGGTGACCGGCCATGGGCACGAGGAGCTGGTGAACTCCGCCCGCCAGGCCGGCATGGAGCAGGTCTTGCTCAAACCCGTCAATCAATCGACCCTGTTCGACAGCGTGATCCAGATGCTCAGCGATGGCCGGGAATCCAGGGAAGAGCTTGCGCCGCAGCCGGCGGCGACGGCGCCGGACCAGTTGGCTCGGCTGCGCGGCCTGCGCATCCTGCTCGTGGAGGACAACGAGATCAATCGCGAGGTGGCGGCCGGGCTGATGGACTTCATCGGCGTGCACGTGGACATGGCCGTGAACGGCGCCGAGGCCGTGCAGCAGGCGCAGCTGCAGCCCTACGACATCGTGCTGATGGACATGCAGATGCCGGTGATGGACGGCGTCACCGCGTCGCGCGAGATCCTGAAGATCGAACGGCTCAGTGCGCTGAAGATCATTGCGATGACCGCCAATGCCGGAGAGGCCGATCAGGATCGGTGCCGCGAGGCCGGCATGGTCGACTTCGTCGCCAAGCCGATCGACCCCGATGACCTGTGGCGCGCGCTGCTGCGCTGGGCGCCCGACACCTCATCCGACACCTCGCCCGACACCTCGGTGGACGCCGCGCCGGACGATGCGGCCAGCCCGGCGGCGCCGGCACCGCAGGCTGCCGCTGCCGCTGCTGCGCCGGGGCTCGCAGGCGCAGCGATCAAGGGCCTGGACATCACGCTCGGCCTGCGACGCGTGCTGGGCCAGGAGACGCTGTACCTGTCGCTGCTGCGCAAGTTCGCCACCAGTCAGCGCGCTGCCGCAGCCCACATCCGGGAGGCGCTGGAGCGCCGGGATCTGATCACCGCGCTGCGCTTGGCGCACACACTCAAAGGGGTGGCCGGGAATATCGGAGCGTCCGAAGTGCACCGTCTGGCCGCCGAGGTGGACGGTCTGCTGCACGACAAGGATCTCACGCAGGTGAATGCGCTGCTCGGGCCGCTCGAGGCCAGGCTGGGCGAACTGGTGGCCGCCCTGCAGGCCCACTTCGCAATGATCGACGGCGCGCCCGATGCGGTCGAAGCGGAAGCCGACGCCAGCGTTTCAGCCCCCGCGGCCCTGGAGCAATTGCGCCTGCTGATTGCCGACGACGATCCCGAAGCGAGCGCGTGGCTGCAACAGCACCGCGGAGCACTGCACCGGGTGCTGGGCGAGCATCTCGACGGCCTGCTGCGAGCGCTCGAAGACTACGACTTCGAAACCGCGCAGGCGCTGCTGCCTGCCGCGCGCTGATCAGCGAAGGAAGCGTTTCATTTGAGGAGGGGACTGCAATGGGCGAGTCGATCACTTCCGAATCTGAGACCGATCCGAGACGGCGAACACTGGTGGCCGCGGCACTGGTGGTGTCGGCCTTGCCCAGCCTGGCGCAGACCAGGCCGCCGACCATCCGGATTGGCCGGACGGATTACAGCTCCATCCTCGTGGACATCGAGCAACGGATACTGGACGACGCATTCAAGCGCATTGGCGGCACTTGCGACTTCGTCCGCCTGCCCCTGCTACGCTTGATCGAGATGGCCAACGATGGCGCGGTCGATGCGGACATCGGCCGCATTCCGGAGGTGGCCAAGCGCTTCCCGAACCTGATCATGGTGCCGACGCCAACCTGCAGGTCGGAAGTGGCGGTCTATGGCGCGATGCCGGACTTCGCCGCGCGTACCCGCAGCTCAATCGCAGGCATGAGGATCGGCATCGTCCGCGGCGTTTTCATCCTCGAAAAATACACCCAGGGCATGAGCCTGGTCGTGGTGCAGGACTTCGTCGCCTTGATGAACATGCTGATGGAGCGCCGGATCGATGCGGCCGTCGCGATCTACCTCGATACGGAGATCCAGCTGCGCAAGAAGGCCATTCCGGGCTTGGTGCGCTGGCCCTACTTCTGGGCCGCCGAGCCTCTCCATTGCCTCGTTCACAAGCGCCACGCGGAACTGGTTCCCAAGCTGGATGCGGCGCTGGCGCAAATGAGCAAAGAGGGGTTGAACCGGCGCTACTACCTCGAAGGCCTGAAATCCATCGGCCTCGAACCCCTGCTGGCCCCGGAAGCGGCGCCGGCTTGACGCGGCGTCTCGTTCCGATCGCTTGAATAGCGCCTGCGGATCGCGCCGAGAACCCCACGCTGCTCGAGCTCGCTGATCGACTGGTTGATCCTCAGCAGGTCGGCCTCGTTCAGGCGCTTGCGGCTCAGCATCAGGCTCACCGGTTCTTCGTTGTAGCCATAGGGCTGTCGGACCAGCGGGAAGCCGATGCGGCGAGCCTGCTCCTGGAGATCGAGCGCATCGCCAAGAATGAGGGCGGCTCTGCCAGCGCGCAGCATCTCCACGCCCTGGCGGCTCGTCGGGTAGCGGACGAGCAGGCCGGCGTTCTCCAGAGGCTGCCGAAACGCCTCGAACTCCTTGCCGAGCCCCCCGGCGTCGACACACAGCAGGCGGACTCGCCGTTTCAGCACATCGTTGAAGCCGTGAACGAGCTCCAGCGTCGAATCGTGGATCACCGGTGCCGCCACCATCATGATCTCGCGCCGGTAGGACTGCGTGTACATCACGTCCTCCAGGTTGCGCGCTGCCGGCGTGGCCGAGAAGATGACGTCGAACTGGTCGCTCAGCAGCTCCTGGTAGCGGCGCTTGCGCCGCTCGATGGGAGCGCGTATCCAGGACAGTTCGTACCCGGCTCGCCGGCAGATGGCCTCCAGCAGTTCCGCGTCCAGGCCGCGGACCGCACGTCCTTCTCCCGGGTACAGATAGGGCGGCCAGGACTCGACGAGCGCGCGTATGACGCGGCGCGCGGCCGCTGCCCTTGAGCCCCCGACGCCGGCCGCGGCGAGTCCTAAGACGGCAAGGCGCCTCCCGGAATCGACATGGCCTGGCTGTACGGTCATTTGAGGGGTTTCCTGGACTGCTGGACGGTGCGCCCTGCGAGCGTCACGCGCGTGACGGCGCCATGTTACGGACCGACGGGCGGCCCACTTCATCGCGCGGCGCCGCTCATTCCAACTAGTTCACATTACCATCCGTCGACATAGCGGATTACTTGCTGGTGATGAACGAGCTTATTTCGTGGCAGTCCTGGTCGGTGCCGCACCCAGCACGGTGGGCGCTTGCCCTCGGCCTGCTGATCCTGGCAGGGCTGCTCGTCCACCAGTGGAAGCTTTACCGGCGCCTGCGGGAGCGCGAGTTCAGCGTCGAGCGCCTGGAGATGGCGCTGGAGGCCAGCGGCGCGGCGCAGTGGGAATGCGACATCGCCAACAAGCGCTACGCGCTCAGCGATCGCTACTACCAGCAGCTGGGCTATCGGCCTGGCAGCTTCCCGGCGACGATGGCCAGCTGGCACCGGCTGGTCCATCCGGACGATGCCGCGATGGTCTCCGAACGCATCGGCCGGACGCTGAAGCCCCAGAGCAACGAGGACTTCGTCTGCGAGTACCGGATGCTCGATGCCAACGGGCAATGGCGCTGGCTGCTGTCGCAGGGGCGGGTCTTGCGGCGCGGTCCGGCCGGCGAGGCCCAGCTGATCATGGGCACGCATCACGACATCCACGAGGCCAGGACCCGGCGCGATGCGCAGCAGGAATCGCAGGCCCGCTTCCAGAAGATCTACGAGACGACACCGGATGCGGTGGGCATCACCAGCGTCGCCACCCGGCAGTACATCGACATCAACCCCGGCTACGAGCGCCTGTTCGGTTTCCGCCGCGAGGAGGTGATCGGCAAGACCGTCCTCGACCTGGGTATCTGGCCGGATGATGCGGAGCGCGAGCGCTTCTGGGAAGAGTTCACCCGCACCGGCAAGGTCGACTCGATGGAAGCTCACGGCCGCCACCGCGACGGACGGGCGATCGTCGTGCTGCTCTCGGTGCGCCTGCTGATCGAGGGCGGCGAGCCCTGCCATCTCTTCATCGTGCGCGACATCACCGGCTGGCGGCGCCTCCAGCAGGAGGCCGACTTTGCCAAGGCGCAGGTCGCGGCGGCCGCCGCGGCCAACCAGGCCAAGACCGAGTTCCTCTCGCGCATGAGCCACGAGCTGCGCACGCCCCTCAACGCTGTGCTCGGCTTCGCCCAGCTGCTGCGCGACGCGCCGGTGCTCGACGCGGCCGAGGCCGAGCGCGCGCGGGTCGATGCGATCCTGCAGGCCGGCTGGCATCTGCTGACCTTGATCGACGACGTGCTGGACATCGCCCGCATCGAGTCCGGCCACATCCACACCGAGCTGCAGCCGCTGCGGCTGAAGGCGCTGCTGGACGAGGCGACGGCGCTGCTGCGACCGCAGGCCCAGCTCGCGGAGGTCGCGCTGAACGTCGATGACGCGGCCGGCGACTGCAGGGTGCTCGGCGATCCGCTGCGCCTGCGCCAGTCGCTGGTGAACCTGCTGAGCAATGCCGTCAAGTACAACAGGCCGGGCGGCCGCGTGAGCGTGACCGGTGCCGCTGAAACGGATCGTTATGTGCTGCGCATCGCCGACACCGGCTGCGGCATGAGCGAGCTGCAGATGGCCCATCTGTTCGAACCCTTCAACCGCCTGGGCCGCGAGCGGGGCAGCGTCGAGGGCACCGGCATCGGCCTGGTGCTGACGCGCAAGCTGCTCGAGCTGATGGGCGCCGGCCTGCAGCTGGAGAGCCGGCCGGGCGAGGGGACGACGGTCCGCATCGAACTGGCGCTGGCCGAGCTGTCGGCGGCCGGTGCCCGGGTCGGCCAGGCCTCGCCGCTGGCGGCCGATGCCATGCCGCGCGCCCGTCTGCTCTACATCGAGGACAAGCTCGTCAACCAGCAGATCGTGCAGGCCGCGTTGCGGCCCTGGTCGCAGCTGGAGCTGCACCTGGCGGACGACGGCGAGACGGGACTGCGCCGCGCGGCCGAGCTGCAGCCCGACCTGCTGCTGCTCGACATGCGGCTGCCGGACATCGACGGCCTCGAGGTCCTGGCCCGGCTGCGCAGCGACCCGGCGCTGGCGCAGCTCAAGGTGGTGGCCCTGTCCGCCAGCGCGATGCCCGGCGAGATCGAACTGGCCAAGGCCAGCGGCGCGATCGAGTACTGGACCAAGCCGATCCGCCTGGAGCGCTTCGTCGCCGACCTGAGGCGGGTGCTCGGTTGAGCGGCCTTCATTCCAATTGAGGAAAGGCGCGCCGCCGCGGTTACAAATATCTAACTCGGTACTTACCCTGAGGAATATTTTCATCGCCCGCAAACCCGCACCACCGCTCGATTCCGTCGTTGGCAATCACCCTCAAAACGTCCAGATCAGCAAAGCACGTTGACGTAACAGACAACTAAGATGATTTGTCGGTCGTCGTGTGGATGCGGTGTGAAATTGTGCGTGGAATCTCGAAGTTCGGTTTGGGATTGCGGTACGGATGGAACGCCCAGCGGCGGCCCCACGGCGGTGGAGTCGGCACATGGGCAAGCGCAAGAATTGGTGGAACCAGCTTCGCAACGGTCTGAGCGACAAGGGCGCCAAGGCGACCCCGCCATCCGCGCAGCCATCGCCGGCTGAGCGAGCCCGCGAGAAGCTGGTCTTCGAGCATCTCGAACCGCGGCTGCTGCTGTCCGACACGCCGATCCCGCTGCCCGTCTTCGCCGCCGCCGGTACCTTGTCGATCAGCGCCGCGCACTCGAACGACATCAAGGTCGAGACCATCTACAGCGGTGGCCAGGCGCAGATCCGCGTCTGGGACAACACGCTGAACACCTCGCTGGGCCAGGTCGCGCTGAACCAGAACGTCAAGGTCAGCATCACCGGCCTGCCGGCCGTCGGCGACAAGGTGCAGCTGGACCTCGGCTACGACGACGGCGCCGCCGGCACCACGCCGGTCAACCCCTTCGCGCTGATGGTGGAGCTGGACGGCGGCACCGACCTGCCGCTGGTCTCCGACGACACGCTGACCGTGCTCAGCTCCGGCCCGGATTTCTACAACCCGGCCGCACTGTTCCTGAAGAGCACCGACGACATCGTCTTCGCCAGCAACCTCAGCGTCTCCGGCGCGCTGAACGTCGACTCGCAGGAGGCGATCAGCGCCAGCGGCGTCTCGCTGACGGCGGGCGACATGTACCTCGGCGTCACCAAGGCCGTGACCGACGGCGTCACCCTGCTGGACGGCCTGAACCTGCTCGGCAACGCCAGCGGCGCGATCAACCTGACGAACACGAACCTGACGGCGAGCGACATCGGCCTCATCGTCAACACCAGTGTCAACGTCAACACGCAGGACAGCAGCTACGCCAGCAACCTGCTGAAGATCGCCTTCATCCAGACGCAGAGCAATGCGGCCATCACCGTCGGCGGCACGAGCCAGCTGAACGCCACCGCCGGCAAGCTGACCTTGGCGGCCAGTTCGTCCGTCACCGCGGCGGCGACGACGCAGCCCGACGCCAACAGCACGCAGGGCGACAAGGACGCCTCGGTCGCCTCGGCCATCGTCAGCAGCAGCGCCGGCGTCAGCGTCGGCGGCACGGCGAAGCTGACGGCCAGCGGCAACCTGATCCTCAAGTCCACCAACACCTTGGACGTGCGCACCCTGGCCGACGGCACCGCCGGCTCCAGCAGCGGCACGGCGGTCGGCGGCACGGTGGCCGTCACCCAGGTCGGCGGCGACACCTCGGTGGACGTGCGCGACAGCGCCGCGCTGCAGGGCAGCAGCATCAGCGCCACCGCCACGACGACGCGCACCGTCCACACCAGCGCCAAAGCCACCGGCGGCGGCGCCACGCAGCCCTCCAGCGGCGGCACGCCCACGCAGGGCCAGCAGCAGCTGAGCAGCAACAAGGCCGCCACCGGCGACGGCAACCTCGACTTCGCCGCCGCGGTGGCCGTCACCCATGTCGGCGGCGACACCACCGCGCGGCTGGCCGGCGGTGGCATTACCAGCGCCGGTGCGGTGACGGTGGGCGCGACCTCGTCCACGTCCAGCCCCAGCGGCATGCTGGCCACCACCGAGGCCGATGGCACGGCCGCCACCGGCAGTCCCGGCGTCGGCGTGGCCGCTGCATTGAATTTCGCCGACGGCACGACCCGCGCCTCGCTCGGCGGCACGGCCGCGATCACCGCGCCCAGCGCCACCTTCACGGCCAGCACGACGACCGACGCGCTGTTCGGCGCACGCGCCGTCTCCGGCGCCGGCAGCACCAGCGGCCTCGCCGTGGCCGGCTCGCTGGCGCTGAACGTCAGCGTGATGACGACCGAGTCGGTGATCGAGGCCGGCAGCAACGCGACGAGCACCGGCGCGCTGACGTTCAACGCCACCAGCAACACCCACAACCAGGCCCGCGCGCTGCCCAAGACCAACGGCGCCACCGGCGAGAGCACCGGCGTCGGCGCGTCCGTCGCGATCAATGTCGTCGACGAGACCACCCGCGCCCAGGCCGACGGCAAGTTCAGCGGCACCAGCCTCGCGCAGGCCGCCAGCGCCACCGGCGACGTGCAGACCGAGGCCCAGGGCGGCGCCGCCGGTGGCACGGCCGTGGCGCCGGTCGTCGCGGTGACGGTGGCAAACACCGGCAGCAAGGTCGGCCTCAGCGCCAGCGGCGACCTCACGCTCAGCGCCGGCCTGACCGGCGACGCGAAGAACGCGCAGAACGTGCTCGCCAAGGGTGCCGGTGATGCCGAGGGCAAGACCAATGCGGCGGTCGGCGCCTCGGTGGTCGTCACCTATGCCGCGCCGGTCGTCGAACTGGCGCTGGACGGCAAGCTGCAGGCCGGCGCCGCCGTGCTGCTGACCGGCCGCAACAGCGGCACCACCCGCAGCGAGGCCAAGGCGGCGGCCAAGGGCGCCACCGACAAGGGCCAGAACGCCAGCAGCCAGGGCGACAGCGCCAAGGGCGCCGGCAATGCGGCCGCCAGCAACAACGGCGCCCGCGGCGCCAATGGCACGGCGCCGCCGGCCAATACCGGCGAGGGCCCGGTGACGGTGGCCGCGGCCATCGGCATCCAGGTCACCAACGGCCAGAGCCTCGCTCACATCGGTGATGGCGCGAACATCAAGACCACCGCCGGCACCGTGTCGCTGAAGAACGAGAGCGACCTCGACAGCCAGGTGGACAGCAGCGGCGCGGCCTCCAAGGGCAGCACCAATGTCGGCGCCGCGGTGGCGATCAACGTGGCCCAGGTCACCAGCGACGCGCATGTGGGCGCCGCCACCGTCGACAGCCAGGGCCTGGCGCTGGGCGCCGGCACCGTCAGCGGCGCGCGCAACGATGCGACGACCACCGCCACCTCCGGTGCCGCCGGCGGCAACACCAGCGTGGCCGGGTCGCTCGCGATCGGCGTGGGCATCAGCAATTTCAGCGCGAGCCTCAATCCGGCGGCCAAGGTCAATGCCCATGCCGGCGCGGTAACGCTGGATGCCGACTCAACGACCGGCGACACCGTCAAGGCACTGCCCGATGCCGACGGCGTGACGGCCGAGAAGACCGGTGTCGGTGCATCTGTAGCGATCAACGTCGCCGACCACACGAGCCGCGCCGAGATGCAGGACGGCTCGACGCTCAGCGCCAGCGGCGCGCTGGGCCTGACGAGCAAGACCGATTCCGCCATCGTCACCACCGCCCAGGGCGGTGCCAAGGGCGGCACGGCGGTGACGCCGGTGGTTGCCGTCACCGTGGCGAACCAGGACAGCATCGCCAGAATCGGCAGTGTCGGCGGCAGCGGTCCCACGGCCGTCAACGCCGGTGGCGCCGTCAGCGTCGGCAGCACCTTGAAGAGCGCGAACACCACCAGCGCCGAAGGCAAGGCCGAGGGCAGCAAGGATGCCGCCATCGGCGCCGCCGTGGCCGTCAACGTCGAGAACGACAACAGCCTCGCCAGCACCGCGCGCAGCATCACCAGCACCGGCGCGATCGGCATCAGCGCCGCCAGCACCGCGGCCAGCACCGCCAGCAGCAAAGCCAGCGCCGTCGGCGGCAAGGAGGACGACAGCAGCTCCTCCAGCGACGACAAGGCGGTGGACGACCAGAACAAGGCCGCCCGCGGCAGCGGCGACTCCGCCGCCGGCGCGGCCGGCGCGCGCTCGTCCAGCAGCAGCAAGGCCACGCCGTCCGCCGAGGGCACCGGCGGCGGCACCGTTAGCGTGGCGGCGGCCGTGTCCGTCAACGTCGCGCAGGCCACCAGCCGCGCCACGGCCGGCGGCGGCACCTTGACGGCCGGCGGCGCCGTGAGCCTGGACAGCACGGCCGACGACGACGCCAAGGCCACCGCCGACGGCTCCACCCGCGCCAAGGACGCCAGCAATCCGAACGACACCGGCGTCGGCGCCGCGGTGGCAATCAACGTCGGCATCACCACCAACGAAGCGAAGCTGCTCGGCGACGCCATCGTCGCCAGCCAGGGCCTAAACGTGCGCGCCGGCATGGCCGCCAGCGGCACGCACACCAACAGCGCCGAGGCCAAGAGCGGCGCGGGCGGCGCCAAGACCAGCGTGGCCGGCGCACTGGCCGTCAACGTGGCCGTGGACCGTACGACGGCCGAGGTGACGACCGGCGCCAGCGTCAATGCCGGCGCGGGCGCCAGCACGATCAGCGCCGCCACCAAGCATGCCGACAACGCCAGCGCCGCGCCGACCGATACCGGCACGCAGGCCGATGGCAAGGACACCGGCGTTGGCGCTTCGGTCGCCGTCAACGTGCCCGACCTGATCGCTCGCGCCGAGATCGACGATGGCGCGAACATCTCGAGCAGCGGCGCGCTGACCGTCAGCGGCAGCCTCGAGAACGCGATCACCACCAGCGCGCAGGGCGGCGCCAAGGGCGGCACGGCCGTCGCGCCGGTCGTCGCCGTCACCGTCGCCAACCAGGACGCGATCGCGCGCATCGGCACCAGCGCGCAGCTGCTCACCACCTCCGGCAACGTCAGCGTCGCCAGCAGCCTGAAGTCGACGAACACGACCAAGGCCGAAGGCAAGGCCGAGGGCAGCAAGGACGCGGCCATCGGCGCCGCGGTGGCGGTCAACGTCGAGCTGGACCACTCGAAGGCCGACATCGCCCGCTCGATCACCGGCACCGGCACGGTCGGCGTCGCCGCCACCAGCCAGGTCGCCACCACCGCCGATGCCAAGGCCAGCTCGGTCGGCGGCGAGCAGGACAAGGACAGTGACAAGGACGGTGTCAACAAGAAGACCGGTGCCGGTCGCGGCCTCGGCGACAGCGCCGCCGGCGCCGGCGGCGCGCGCGATTCGTCCAGCAGCAGCGCGACGCCCTCGGCCGGCGTCGCCAGCACCGACACCAAGAGCGGTGACAGCGGCGGCTCAGACACCGTCAGCGTCGCCGCCGCGGTGGCCGTCGACATCACCGACGCCACCAGCAGCGCCCGCATCAGCGCCGGCACGATCACGACGCCGACCAAGGTCGTCTCCGTGCAGGCCACGGCCAACACTGACGGCCAGGCCACGGCCGACGGCAGCGCCACCACGGCCGACAGCGGCGACGCCGTCGGCGCGGCGGTGGCCGTCAACGTCGCCAATACGAGCAACGAGGCGATCGTCGCCAGCGGCGTCAGCATCACCGCCGACGGCCTGCTCCTCGGCGCGACGATGACCAACGTCAACGGCGACACGACGCACACGACCTTGGCCAGCGCCAAGAGCGGCGCCGGCGGCGGCGAGATCGGCGTGGCCGGCGCGGTGGCGATCAACATCGTCAACGAGGACACGACGGCGCGCCTCGGCAGCGGCGCCACCGCGACGCTCGCCGGTGCCGATTCCGGCGGCGCGCTGCAGGCCATCACCCAGTCCACCGCCAGCGACAGCACCAGCGCCAAGCCGGAGAAGGAAGGCGGCAAGGCGGACGGCAGCGACGTGGGCGTGGGCGCCTCCGTCGGCGTCAGCGTGATCGACCGCAATCTCACGTCCTCGCTGGACGACGGCGCGCAGGTCGGCGGCAACGTTTCTGCGATGGCCGTCACCGCCACCGCGCAGGACACGATCAAGACCGAGACCGAGAACGGCTCCAAGGGCCAGACCGGCGTCGGCGTCGCCGCCGCGGTCACCATCGATACCAACGACACCGCCGCCTATGCCGGCACGGCCACCGGCACCTTGGCGGTGGCCGGCGACATGGCCGTGCGCGCCTTCCGCCTCGACAACCTTACCGGCACGGCGAGTGCCGATGCGGCGGGCAAGGACACGGCGGTGGGGGCTTCGGTCGTCGTCACCGTCGTCGACGGTGCGGTCAGCGCCAGGCTGGCGCGCAACGTCGCCGCCGGCGGCGCGGCCGACGTGTCCTCCGGCGCGACCATCCTCGCCACCGGCAACGCCAAGGCCAGCGCCTCGGGCAACGACGCCGGCGGCCGCAGCTCCGACAAGGAAGCGAACAACCAGGTCAACAACAATCCGAACAAGGACAAGCAGCGCGACCTGCCCAAGTCCAACGACCAGGTCGACTCGTCCAACAGCAAGACCAGCGGCGAATCGGGCGGCAGCAAGTCCGAAGGCACCGGCGTGGCCGCGGCCATCGTCGTGCAGGTGCTCGTCACCGACAACACGGCCGGCATCGCCAACGGCGTGAGCCTGAGCGCAGGCGGCGCACTGACCGTCGACGCGCAGGCCGACTACAACACGATCACCCAGGCCTCCGGCGACGCGATCGACCTGCAGAAGAAGACCAATGTCGGCGCGGCCGTGGGACTGGCCGTCGTCGATGCCAGCAACGTCGCCAGCGTCGGCAACAACGCGAGCCTCAGCGCCGCCTCGGTGGCGGTCCATGCCGACCGGCCCGGCGACGCCGGCGATCACCAGTTCCAGACCGTCGGCGTGGCCGCCGCGGGCGGCAAGGACACCTCGGTCGCCGGCTCGGTCGCGATCAACGTCGTCACCCTGGACACGACGGCCAGCGTCGGCACCGGCGCCTCGATCAAGGCCACCGGTGGCAAGCTCGACGTGATCGCCGACCAGAGCACCGCGATCCAGGCGATCGCCGGCGCGGCGGCGCTGTCCACCGGCGGCACCGGCGTCGGTGCCTCGGTGGGCCTGAACATCGTCGTCGAGCACACGACGGCCTCGGTGGGCGCCGGCTCGCAGTTGGCCGCGCGCGACGCGACGACGGTCACCGCCACCGGCCAGGTGGTCCCGGCTAGCTTCGACCTGCCCGATCCGCTGCCGGACCTCACCGTCAGCAATCTCGCCATCTCCGGCGGCATCTCGACCGACGGCGGCGCGGGCGCCGGCTCGGCCGCGGTCAACATCTACACGCTGGACACGGTGGCCCGGCTCGACGACGGCGTGAAGATCAACGCCGCGGCGATGGGCGTGGCGGCCGGCGCGGCGCAGGACGTGACGGTCAGCGCCAAGAGCAAGACGAATATCGAGGGCGGCGCCGGCGCCGGCGGCATCTCGGTCGGCAATGCCGGCGTGGGTATCGGCCTGGACGTCACCGTGCTGATCGAGAACACCAAGACCACCTTGGGGTCAGGTGTTGCCATCCAGGCGGGGCGCAACCTGTCGGTGAAGGCCGCGAGCGACCAGGACATCACCAGCGTCGCCGCCACGGCCGGCGTGTCGACCGACGGCACCGGCGTTGGTGGCAGCGTCTCGGTCTATATCGTCACCAACGACACCGAGGCGACCACCGCCGGCGGCGCCGGCTCCGCGCTGCAGGCGGGCGGCGCCCTGTCCGTCACGGCCGATGCGCCCTTCGACATCACGCAGATCGCCGGCGCGCTGGCCTACGGCAACTCGGCCGGCGTGGGCATCTCCAGTACCGTGCTGGTCCACAGCGACACCGTCAAGGCGCTGGTCGGCCCGCAGACGGCGCTGGCCGCCGGCTCCACGGCCGGCGCCGACATCGCCGCCACCTCGCACGAGAACCTGGTGACGATCGCCGTCGGCGGCGGTGCCTCCAGCAGCGCGGCGGTGGCGGGCTCCGCGGTGGTCAACGTGCTGAACGAGACCACGCTGGCCGGCATCGACGACAGCTCCACCTTCAATATGGTCACCGCCGCCGCGGGCGATCAGTCCGGCCTGAAGATCCGCGCCAGCGACCAGACCGACATCGTCTCGGTGGCCGGCTCGGTGGCCGCATCCAGCAGCGTGGGCGTGGGCCTCGGCGCCACTGTCAACACGATCAGCAAGGACACCGAGGCGCGGCTCGGCTCCGGCGTCACCGGCCTGACCGATGGCGACATCCAGATCACCTCCACCTCGAAGGAAAACGTCGCCTCGGTGGCGGCCGGCGTCGCGGCCAGCTCCTCGGTGGGCGTGGCGGCGAACGCCAATGTGCAGGTCCTTAACGTCACGACACGAGCGCTGCTCGGCGACGACCCGAGCGACGCCAAGGCCAATGCCGGCGAGGGCGACGTGCATGCGCAGGGCAGCATCGTGGTCGCGGCGGACGAGAGCAGCGATTTCGACCTGATCACCGGTGCGGTGGCCGCCTCCGGCTCGGCCGGCGTCGGCGCGGCAGTGGGCGTCGTCACGTCCACGAAGAACACGGCGGCGCTGGTGGGCGAGGGTGCCAAGGTCACGGCGGACGGCCTGCGCGCGGGCCTCGGAGTGCAGGATGGCGGCATCGGCGTCGGCTACGCCCCGTCCACGCCGATGGACCCGAACGCGGTGCCCGATGCGGCCAGCGGCGCACGGCCTACCGCGGCGCAGCTGCAGGTCGGCACGCCGACCTTCAACGCGCCGGACGGCAACGGCAACACCAGCGACGACCCGAGCTTCACCGGCAAGCGCGTCGCCACGCCCAGCGTGCGCAGCGGCTTCCAGGGCCTGGCGGTCACGGCCACCAACCGCGACGACATCAACACCTTCGCGGTCGCTTTGGGTGCGGGCACGGCCGGCATCGGCATCGGCTCGGCCACCAACGTGATCAACACGACGACCAACGCCAACATCGGCGCGGGTGCCGTCGTCAACGCGGACCAGACGACGGCCGGCGCTGGCCAGAGCGTGCTGGTCGGTGCGGGCAACGACTTCTCGCACGTGGCGGTGGCCGGAGGCCTGGGCTTCGGCACCGTCGGCGTGGCGCCGGGCGTGGACGTGACCGTGCTGGGCCACACGACCAACGCCAGCATCGACGGCGGCGCGAACGTCAAGGCCAAGGACGACGTGGTGGTGCAGGCCACCAACGAAGACCACCTGCTGCTGATCTCGGCCGGCATCGCGGCCGGCACCGTCGGCGTGGGCGGTGCGGTCAACGTGCTGGTGCTGGACAACGACACCAATGCCAGCATCGGCGCGCTGGCCACCGTCTCGGCCGGCGGCGACGTGGGCGTGCTGGCCAAGGACACGACCGACACCACCTTGATCGCCGGCGCCTTCGGCGGTGGCACCGTGGGTGTGGGCGCCTCGGTCGGCGTGATGAGCATCACCAAGAGCACCAACGCCGGCATCCTGACCGGCGCGACGGTCGATGCCAAGGCCGCGGGCACGGGGCTGCAGGGCTTGCTGGACGGCAGCGTCGGCCAGTCCGGCATGGGCACGACGGAGCGCCATGGCGTGGTCGTGCAGGGCCAGAGCAGCGAGAACTTCTTCCACCTCGATGTGGCGGCCGGCGTCGGCTATGTGGGCGTGGGCGGCGGCGTCGGCGTGTCGCTGCTGAACTCGGACACGACGGCGATCGTCGGCGCCAACACCAAGATCAACAAGAACAACGCCGGCGCCGACGCGCGCCAGGGCGTCTACGTGACCGCGGCCAACAGCGCCAGCGGCACGCACTTCACCGGCGCGGTGGCGGGCGGCTTCGTCGGTGTCGGCGGCGCGGTGCAGGTGGGCAGCCTGAAGAACGACACGGCGGCGCGCATCCTCGGCAATGCCGACGTCAACGCGCGCGGGGACGTCAGCGTCAACGGCATTTCGCGCATCGACCTCGATTCGCTGACGATCTCCGGCGCCGGCGGCTTCGTCGGCGCGGCGGCGGCGGTGACGGTGTGGTCCGTAGGCACGCCGCTGCAGCGCAGCTACCAGAACGACCAGGGCGCCCAGGCCGACGGCCTGACGAAGACCCAGGGCGACGGCTCCTCCGGCTCCGGCGACAGCGACGCGGCCAAGCAGGCGAGCTTGGCCAAGGGCCAGGTCGGCAGCGTGCTCGGCGGCTTCAGCGGCGGCGCGGCCGGCAGCGGCCAGCAGCGCGTGCATGACCAGGCCGGCGCCGCCGGCACGCGGGTCAGCGGTGCCGGCCCGAGCCAGGCCGAGTGGCTGGCCGCGATCAACGCGGCGGACCCGGCGCAGGGCACCGAGGCGACCGTCGCCGGCGGTACCAGCGTGACGGCGGGCGGCGCAATCACGATCAACGCGCAGCAGTGGAACGACGTGGACTTCCTCGTCGGCGCGATCGGCGGCGGCGCGGGGGGCCTGGGTGCCGGCATCGGCGTGTTCTCCACCGCGTTCAACACCAATGCCAATGCCGGCGGCACCTACACGGCCGGCGGCGCGCTGACGGTCAAGTCGCAGCTGGACAGCGACGTCAGCGCCATTGCCTTCGCCGGCGGTGCCGGCTTCGTCGGCCTGGGCGCCGCGGTGTCGGTGCTCAGCGACCAGTCCTTCAACCAGGCCGCGCTGGCGGACGGCGCGCGGGTCAAGGCGGCCTCCGAGGTCGACGTCACGGCCATCGCCAACCGCACGATCCACCTGAACACCGACCAGGGCACGGCGGGTGCGGTGGCCGTGGGCGCCTCGTTCACGCGGCTCTCGGCCGGCGGGCAGGTCAGCGCCGACGTGGGCGCCGGCGTCAACATCGGGCAGGACGCGGGCCTGACGGTCGGCGCGCTGCACGTCGACGCGGAAGCGAACTACGACACCTACGCCCACGCGCTGGGCTTCTCGATCGGCGCGGTCGGCATCAGCGCCAACTTCGCCTTCGTCACCGTGAACCCGCTGCTGCGCGCCTCGGTCGGCACGCAGTCGCTGATCGCCACCACCGGCGACGCGACGGTGGACGCGATCTCCACCGGCAAGGCCGAGGCCAATGTGCTGACGGTGACCGGTGGCGCCGGCGCCACCGGCGTGAGCCTGTCCAGGGCCGTCTTCTCGCCGACGGTGCAGGCGCTGTTCGGCGCCACCGCGCTTTTGAATGCCGGCGGCCTGATCCGCGTGCAGGCGCGCAACAACCACAACGGCACGGCCGCCCTGACCAACCAGGGCGCCATCGCCACCTCGCGCGCGCCCAGCGCCGGCGGCTTCGCCGGTACCGGTGCCGCGCCGGAGGCGGATGCGAATGCGGTGGTCAAGGCCAGCGTGGGCTCCGGCTCGCTGCTCGGCGCGGGCGGCCGGGTCGACGTGCTGGCCTACAACAGCAACGAGGCGCAGGCCACGGCGCTGGCGCTGTCGGTCGGCGGCGCCACCTTGGGCGTCAGCATCGGCATCGCGCATGCGGACGGCGGCACCAGCGCCGAGCTGCTCGGCGGTGTCTCCGGCTCCACCAACATTCTCGTCCGCTCGCAGGCGCACAACCTCGCCAACGCGGCGGCCGATGCCTCCGGCGGCGGCCTGGGCGGCACCAACGGCGCCAGCAGCACGGCCACCGCCAACGGCGCGGTGCAGACGACCGTCGGCGTGGCCGCGCAGGACGCGACGCTGAAGAGCAGCGGCAGCATCGTCATCGAATCGCGCGGCAGCAACGATGCGACGGCCAACACCTACGGCCTGTCGCTGGGCGTGGGCAGCGCGGTGGGCGTGATGACGGCCAGCGCCGAAAACTCCGGCGCCGTCGGCAGCACGGTGACCGGCAACACGAACCTGGTCTCGGCCGGCGGCGTGCGCATCGGCGCCTACAGCAACCAGGCCGGTGAAGACGCCCGCGCCATCGCCGACGCGGCCGGCGGCGGCCTGGGCCTGGCGGCCAACGGCACCGTCGCCAGCGCCACCAGCAAGGGCGGCGCGCAGGCGCTCGTCGGCAACAGCACCTCGATCGCCGGCGGCAGCGGCGCGGTCGTCGTCGAGGGCCTGGCCAGCAACACCGCCTATGCGAAGGGCTCGGCCACCTCGGTGGGCCTGGTGCTAGGCATCGGCGGCGTGGTCACGAACGCGTCCACCGGCGGCACGACCGGGGCCGTCAGCGGCGCGGACGTGACCGGCGCGAGCCTCTCGGTGCTGGCCCATGCGGACCAGAACGCCGATGCCGAGTCCACCGCCGCGGCC
>Ga0247779_1000499_pt1 | contig 24682 bp, 29 predicted proteins | sample UWRJL221509R5_FD_179925 | JGI IMG/M metagenome (GOLD analysis project Ga0247779, IMG submission 179925) | Plant litter microbial communities from Arlington Agricultural Research Station in Wisconsin, United States - UWRJ-L221-509R-5 | ecosystem: Environmental > Terrestrial > Plant litter >... | reverse complement strand
TGAATGTCATGGTCGGTAGGATAATCGAGCATTGTCATGTCGAATGTCTCCAGCATCGCAGACATTGTGAAAGTATGTGTAATATGGTAAGGCTGCAGACAGCTGGAGTGGCAGTTTCGATGAATGAATCCGGCACTTGTGTCAGTCACAATTGTTACTCGTACATTGTGACTGGGTTGGCTTCGCTTAAACAGTTAAGGTCACGTTATTTGCGCGACAGTTCGAGGTTAACCTCTGCGCGTGCGACTTCTAAGGTATGTAACCGATTATCACCTCGACTTGGACCTATGCTGCAACATTAGGCTGTAAACTGTTATTTCCTCAGCCCCTAACACATTTATCCGAAATAATTGGAATATCATTTAAAGATGGAGACCCGGGAAGACCTTTCTCGTGTGTCCGTAGGCTCAGTGCAAGATTGGCAGAAAGTACGATCTAGCTACAAGGATGCTGCACTATCCCAGCTGCAAGAGCGTGTCGCTATCTCAAAATCTCTAATGCAAGAGCAAGCCGCGATACAGGCACACCTTGATCATGTCGGTTATGTTCTGTGCATTTATGTCCTACTTTGCTCATAATTCGAGGCTGTTTGTCCTCCTAGTTCATTGACAGGACCTTCAATTTGGCGCAATCTAACCTTCGTGTGAATGGGACCAACTTTGAATCTATAGACTCAACAGGTCGAGGTATGTTTGATTTAGGTCTATCACATTTGAAATCTTTCAATGCAAACCATAAACAGAAACAGACCTGTTCGACGAGACTCTGGATAGGCGTATATGGTCTTTGGCTGATACGAGACTGCAATGGCACAAAAGGATAGCAGAAAGAAGGCGTACTACTCCGAAAGAGATTGAAGGAACTATGTCTGAACTGCTTGAACGCCACCGAGATCTCGACGCGATTCTTTTGCCCGTTGGATCTGAGGATGTACCAGAGGAGGACACTTTGACAGAGGAAGACGGTCGGTCATTTTCGCTTCAGAGATTTATATGCTTCTGCTAATGTTCAATCGTTGCAGCTCCGCGGCAAAGAGATGTAGAAAATGTATTGCAGAAAACCTTTGCTCTAGTGAATGAGCTTGACCAAGTAAGTTACTTCCTCTCTCTGTGAACGATTGATCTGAACGGCTTGCGACAACTTCAGAATATTGTCAGTCAAGAAGAACGAGGAGAGAGAGTCAGAGATATAGCAATGGAGGTGAATTCGATGAAGTCATGATCTTGTTGTAATATAATATCTGTAATATGTAAATATAATATGTACATTCCATGCTTCAAGGTTGAATACATGCGCAGTTCATACAACCGACAAAGAATGATCCTTTTATGGGACTCAACTAAGTTATGATCCTCGAAAGCCTCCACCTCGGCCACCAAATCCACCGCGACCACCTCCACCGCGACTAAATCCTCCACCGCGACTGCTGCCTCCACGGAAACCACTTCCGCCACCACCACCTCGGCCGCCAGAAAAGCCGCCTCTGGAGCCGCCTCTAGCCCCACCACGTTGGAATCCTCTTCCAGGTGCACCACGGCCTCCACCACGCCCACCAGGACCCCCACGACCTCGTTCTAAGTAAAAGAAAAATTAGTATGTGTGAATAAGTAGGAGACTGAATATAAATTTACTTGCGACACCTTGGAAAAGTAATGAAGTGAGTGGTCATACATTGAATGAGTTTATAATAAGCATACCTCCAGCAACCTTGGGCTTAGGCAAAAATCTTTCGATGGGAAGTAATTTGTCTCCTCCAATGTACACTTTGTTGCCCTTTTTAAAACTGCTTGCTACCATTCCTTCTCCCATTTTTATTGAAAAGTACACTTCATTGATAGGACCCAAAATTTCATCAACTTTGCCGATTACGGACTTGTTTTGCAGGTATATTGGGGCATTGAAGTAGGGAACTTTGTCTGGAAGTAACGACGAGCAAAACATCTCATCCTCTACCGCATGGACGAAAGTGCCCATCTCTGTAAAGAGCTCGGTCAGGTTTGTATATTCCATTTCGTACATAAAGAGAACCATACCAAGTACTTGGTCTGGAGGACCCATATCTCTTTGTTGGAACCCGCCCCTACCACCACCTCGTCCTGTGTATGATGTTAGACGGAAAGAATTTCATGCATCAAAAGATAGACTGACCTCCTCCACGACCGAATCCTCTTGAACCCCCACGACTCATGTCAAATTACAACTGAAGATGATGTTACAGTAAATTCGAAAGTACGGTTCTGGTGACTTTCTTGTTGACAAGCACTCTAACTCGTTCGTAAGTGAAAACATTTTGTCAAGGCCGTCTTGATTGGATGATCTATCTTATGTAATCACACCGACTCAAATCCATTGACTATTGCAGCCAAATTGCAGCAAGTCGTCTCCATAAAACCAACATACATCTAAATATTTAATTTTTGGTTTTGGATTCACCGAGAAAAAATTACAGTCGAAATAAAATACAGAATGCAAACAGTTATAAGTACTAAGGCGCGCGTAGTTTGTAAATTATTTCATTAAGATTACAATCAACGTTTTTGTAAAATGAGACTGAAGTGTCAAAATTTCCAAAAGCGACTATTAACGTCTGGTAGGGGAGTCCAAATGTGCTAAAGTCGGAGGGGCGACAGAACTGTTCGAGACATTGAGATTACTCAGGCGAGGCAAGCGAATCTTGAAGGAAGGTGTGATAGCGAGAGAAGAAGTATTGCGTTGCACGGAAGCGGTCGGCGTATTATTGTGGTTACCAGCGTTTAGCTGGTTCGGACGGATAGGAGTTCGCACAATTTTCCTGGCATCTTTCTCAGCTTTCTCTTTCTTTTCATCCTTTCCAGCGCCTTTCGAACCCGGTTTGTTTTCGGCGTCTGGCACGTCTTCATCCCGTACCTTGCGCTTCCTACCTCTTTTCTCTTTTCTCTCTTTTAAAGTACCTTCGGCTTCTTTTGGCTTCAGTTGACGCGGTGCACGAATTGATCGAGGAGTCTGGCGAGATTGATAAGTCTGGCGTTTTTCCGACAGAAAGATTGTAAACGACTTGCCTTCGACACCCCACTTGACGATGCCACTGAGATTTCAGACAAAGACGTACTCATAAAGGATGGACTGTCAACTTCTTCCGTCTAAAATACAGTCAATTTTAAACAAAGCGACGCGTAACTGGGCCCCGGACCTTGACATTAACTGCCTTCCCTTTTGGCGGGTTCACTATCGCGGGTGTCCCATTAATAGAGTCTCTGCTCAAGTCCTCTACCTGAAAAATGAAGAGTAGGCTGGTCAGAGAGGTTGACCGTATTGAAGAAAAGAGTCTTACTCGTGATGACACAGTTGCTGGAGTGTCATTGTGATTGTTTCGACTCCTGGATCGGAGTTCTCGAGTACTCGCTTCCGGAAGAGCTTGAGACGTCCGTCTTCTCCGTAAAGCAGATATTGTGACACCAGATGAAGGTTTCGCAGGCTTAGCTTGACGTACAGCAGGCTCTTTCCCACCAGTAACGCTTGTATCCACGCGTAAAGGATACTAGAATATGGTCAGAGTGCGTGTTGAATGAATAAGGTAAACCAAGGATCGCACCTTCCTTGGTCTTCCAACCTTGTTCTTGACAACAGGGGGTTTCAGTGGTTCAAGGTCGGTCTGCACAGAGTGGCTGACAATTTTCTTTTCGGGCTGAATGCTTTTACGACTATCGTCGAAATTTCGTGCACGCGACAGATTGCATAACACCTGATAGAATTCAAAGTTAAACAAGGAAAATTGGCATTTGTGTCTCTCTTACCTGTGCTGCTGCTAATGGATCAAGTTCCGGGGTGGACAAGCGAGGAGGAAGAATGATATCATCTGAATCATCCAACGAACTCAAAGAAGTAAGAGGAGATGACATCCCTGAGGCACTGTCAACATCCCTGAAAACATATTAGCACTTGTATTTCTTGAAGTAAAGGTACCGACCTGCTGATATGCTCTTCCCATTTGTTTAGTTTATTCCAAAAATCGAGCACAATAACACGCTCTGGGACTCTATATCGGCGTCCATTAATGAGAACTTCATCTACTGCAACAGTAGGTTTGACTGAGGTTGAAGATGGAAGTTCGGAATGAATAACTTCTATGTTACCATTGTTGAATTGCCGTGGTTTTGTAATTTCTATAGGAGTGCTCTGATTCTTGGGAACCCGGCGCTTGAGTGGCTGAAATATTCACCTAAGATGCATTCGCGTGAAATAGAATAAGATTGAACATACCATCACTCGTTCAGCATGATTTGGACACATCCACTTCTTGTTCAGAGGAGGAAGAGTTAGGAGGGGTGGATCGACACAATCCATGTGCCAATGCAGATTGCAATAATCACACGACACGATGCCTTTCCAGGCATCCGCAAGGGTTTCTTTAGAGTTGGATCGTCGAACTCTTTTCGACGCAGTAGGCCCATCAGCGGTGAGGCTGTTCGGAAGCGCAGACATCCCACAATGATAACAAAGAACAGCATTCCCATTCCTATCACGGAGGCGGTATGGATCCCGCTCTTCTAGCTGACCATGACGACTGAAGTGAAGAGGTTAGAACCAGAAACAATACCACAGAAACAGGCCATTTACTTGAGCCGAGGAGGCTTGATCTCTGAACTATCAACATAATTGCCCTTCGGACCAGTTGCAACTAATTCGACTGTGTGAGCCCGACGGATGCGGAAAAAAGGCGAATTTATGACAAACCATCTTTAAAGAAAGTTCTTATATCTTCAGGGAGTTGGAACTCTACAGGGTTCGATATCTGCAATTGGTGTATGAGAGGAGACAAAAGCGAATGAGGAGGTTTACGAGGAGGGTGCTGTATCATGAATGGCAGTAAGTAGGAATGAGCTGTGGAAATGATAATGTGACCACCTTGCGAGCCACACACGTGGAACAGAACCACCGAGCATCCCCATCATCATCCACATTTTCCATAGGAGGGTCCAGGCACCAGAAGTGAAAAGCTTTAGGACACCCATCGCAATACACTAATGAGCCGTATGAGCGACACGAAGAGCAATGATCTTCGTTATTAAGCTTATATGCAGAGTGAGAAAAAGTGCACGGCAACTAACTGGAAAATAATTACTCACAAGGTTACTAGGTGGTTCTGGGGTGAGAAGTGAAAAGGCTTTGGGTTCTTCCTTGACTCGAAGCGGAGGTGAATCCACCTCTTTCGCTTTGCCCTTGTCTTTTCTTTTCGGTTTGCCGTTATTGTTTGAGGTTTGAGACTCTAGAAGGTTGATAGAAGTTGACCGGGAAAGTGAAGGTTCTTTATCCATGACTGCAGTTGGAGAATCTGAGTCTATATGAATGGGTTGAGATGCAGAGTTTGGCCCTGAAGCTGTGTGACTTGATGAATCCAAGGCAGGAGCTGCGGTGTTGCTGCCTTGATTACGAGCAGAAGCTCGTTGTGCCCGACCGGTTGCTCTGACAGATATAAAGTATGGGGTTCGAAAATAAGGGAATAAAGACGAGACATATGGTGCAAACGAAAGCATGAGTACTGTGGCATAACATGACGGAGAAAAAAATGCGCACCCCTTGTCAATTCTCGGTCGTTTCGAACGGGGTCCTTCAAGGTCCTGGCCAATCAAAGTACCATGGGTAAGGCCAGAATATGTGGATCCAGGATCAGAAGGAGGAAGATAGGAATAAGCCATCGAAGGTTTTCTAGGATCGCGCTTCAAAGCGCTTTGCTGAAGAGCAGCGGGAGTCGGAGGACCCGGCAGAATTTCTGTTGCAAGACTAGCGTCACCCTCAAGATGAGGTGGCTGATGTACCACTACACCTGGCAGCAAGTAAGCTGGTAGACTCGCCGTCGTTGCCATATTCTCGGAGGAGAGAGATCGAGGCAGCTCTGAAAAATCGACGGCGACAAAGAAGTGGTAAAGGAGCAAGCGGACAAATAAGGTCAGGCCCACTGACACTAGTTGGTGATACATACATGTCTACTGTCCCTCTTCACCTCACGCTTCAACGCTTCGGCTCAACATAACTCCACCTTACTTGGTGCAATTTTCTGGTCTATGTATGCCTTGAACTCTCTATAATTCCTCTCTTACAATGTTCAAATCTTGTCCAGCTGCCAAATCACACCGGTCACTGCTGTGGGGCCGCTTTTGTTCTCGTTAAACAACTCATGGCCAATACTACTGTTACTGGTGCTCAGGCGATCCATGGCCAAAATCCTCAGGTACGCCCTTCTATTTTGCGGAAGAGATTCATCTAACTGGTTCTTCTAGTTCTTGGTTGAAACTGTTATCCGCAACAGAATCTATGAATCCACGTATTGGAAAGAACATTGTTTCGCTCTGACAGGTTTTTTTTTTGCTCCTCATTTTTCTACCAATATGCTCATTCGCGAACATCAGCTGAATCTATTATTGATAAAGCTATCGAAGTCCGTTTTATCGGGGGAGTCTACGGTAACCAAAGGCCGACAGAGTTCCTCTGTCTTTTGCTCAAGCTTCTACAAATTCAACCTGAGAAAGAGATTCTGGTCGAATATCTGCGAGCTGAAGAATTCAAGTATGTAACATTCTAATGTACCTTTTCCATGAATGACCGTCCTTCTAGATACCTACGTGCGCTCGCTGCTCTCTATATTCGAATGACATTTCGAGCTGTCGATGTATACGAATTACTTGAGCCACTACTCAGAGACTACCGCAAGCTACGTCTCAGAGACATGGGTTAGCGTCAAACCCACTCAAATCAATAATATACACTAATGATTGCGATAGGTGGATATTCCTTGGTCTTTATGGACGAATTTATATATAATTTGTTGACGGAAGAAAGAGTCTGTGACATTATAATGCCCCGAATTGCTAAACGACAGGTTCTCGAAGAAAACGGGGAGTTAGGCCCTCGCAAAAGTAGACTGTTGGCTGCAATGGAAGGCGACAGTGATCACGAAAGTGACAAAGATAGGAAAAGGAGTCGCAGCAGAAGCAGGAGTATGAGCGTCAAATCAACTCAGAGCAGGGGGAGAAGTTTAAACGAAAGCCGGGCTAAAAGCAGGAGCCCGAGTGTTGGCTCCGCAGAGAGCAGGAGCCGCTCTCCATCGCAGCCAGGTTCTAGATATGTTTCCCGAAGCCCTTCCAGATCAGTCTCTCGCTCTGTGTCGCCCCATAGCGATAAATTAAACAGGGATATGGATGTAGATATACCATCCTGACAAAAATTATATACCCGTATGCTACTTCTTTTCCTCTATCTCCTGCTTTTTCCATCGCCCCAACTCGCTCGACAGTAATTTCCAGCGCTCCTCGACAAATGGCATTCCATCCAAACTTTTGAGAGTGAGAGGCGACATAAACCCGCGATTCCGGTGCTCGCCATACCATACTAGCGAAATAGTGAGGACTTCCAAGTAACAGGGATTGAGAAACAGAAGCCAACTCACTGATATCTTCGCGACGTGTGGGAGCAGCAGATATTCTGTCTATCCTGCCTTCAACACAATCACGTAGTGCAAGGGTGTTGTAATATTTGCAAACAATCTTTCCCCCATTTTTCTCTATGGTATCAATGGCACTTTTGCTTGCTCTTGATGCGATAATGTATATTGGTTGCTTGAGATGTTGGAAGCCCTGATAAAATTTACGCCTTTTAGACAAGAAGAATACATTTATAACGCGTTAGGATACATACATCGCCTAAGACTTTGATCCCGTCGTGTACATTGTGCACGCAACCACTGACCAACAAGTCCCGAGCAGTGATAGGATTTGTGGGAGACGATTTCAGTCGGCCTTGGTCCATCCAGTGTTGAATCCTGTCAAGGTTCACCGGCGCATAGGTCTTCTCGTTACTGTAAGAATAATGATACATTTATATGGTGGCAAGTGTATGGAACTAAGTAATGTGAACTCACTGGTTCACGAAGCCACGTTTCGGGAAAAGCTTTGTTATTGGTGTCTGTCCTCCTTCAAATCCAGGCTTGATACCAGGTCCAGAGCGGGATTTCTGACCATTGGCACCCCGACCTGCTGTTCCACCATAACCAGAGCCTTGACCGCGACCAACTCGTTTTTCCTACCAATTAAGACGCGTTTAGCCACCGCTATACAAGGAAGAGTTCAACATACATTCTGTTGAGAGCCTGGAGCAGGCTTTAGATTTGCAAGCGATATACGAGGAACTCTGATCCTCGACGCCATATTTCGAATTGAAGGGGGTGACTGGAAAGCTTTGGAACGTATTTTTCCGTTGGTTTGGCGCCAAACAAGGACCGGTCCGATCAATGATTTATAAATTATTGAAGCTCTTGCCTTTCGACCGCGACCGACAACTTTTCCCGCCATCTTCCTCAAAGGCAAGAACGCTCCTTGCTCTGAACTGGATACAAACATATGGCTATTTCTCTCCGCCCTATCATCGCAATATGTGGCACAACTGGTGTCGGCAAATCTAAGCTGGCTATTGAGCTCGCTCTGCACCAAATGAACCAGTCGTCCAGGAACAGTCGTTGGAAACGTGCTAAGATCATAAACGCAGATTCTATGCAGGTCTATAAAGGATTGGACGTAATTACGAACAAAATTCCTGAAGCAGAGAGGCAAGGCATTCCCCATTTATTGATGGATTTCAAGCAACCTGGGGAACAATATGTAGTGGGCGAATGGGTAAAGGATACTCTGAGTCTGGTTAGTGACCGCATCATTCTATGGCCTGGATACTCTTATTCAATCTTGTGTAGATCGATGAAATGCATGCAAACGACGAGTTGCCCATAATCGTGGGAGGGACAGCGTACTGGATTCAACACCTCATATTTCCAAATCGTCTAATCACCGAAGACCCTTCTGTGTCCTCTCAATCAACATCCCAAAATCAAAAACCACTGGAATGGTCTCCGAAGTTGCTAGAGTCAATAAACTCCCTTCCTTCGGAACTTTTGTCATTGTTAGAAAATCTTCCGGAAGATGCGCCTTCTGCGAAGATAGATCCAGACGGAGCATTCCGGCTTTACAATCTTTTATCCATTCTTGACCCTGTCATGTCTCAGAGATGGCACTGGAAAGACACACGCAAGGTATTGCGAAGCCTCGAAATCATAAAAGAGTCGAAAATCTGCCCGAGTGACATTATCCATGAACAATCTACAGCAGGGACAGATACTAAACCAAGGTAAAATTAGCGATATTCGTAATGACATCATATTAACATAAAGTCTATGTGTTGTAGATTCCACACTTTATGCTTCTGGCTATACTCCGAACCAGAAGTCTTAGGAGAACGTCTTGACCGCCGCGTGGACGATATGATTTCGGTGCGGAATATCCCAACATAACAGGTATAGTATACCCACTTCTATCCTGTAGCAAGGGCTCGTGGAGGAAGTTCAGTCTCTGCGACAGATAGCAAATGATGCTACTTCTCCACTGACATCGACCTCGTCCGACATCGATTTCACGCTGGGGATTTATCAATCAATAGGTGAGTCCACCAAACATTTCAAAAGATTAACTTCCTTACACGCACTATAGGCTATAGAGAGTTCTGTGCCTATCTAGATGCGCCAAGCGAGGCTTCGTACAAGGAAGCTCTGTATCGCATGAAGGTATCCACAAGACAATATGCCAAACGGCAAATTTCATGGATCCGAAATAAATTGATCCCATCCACACTGGCGGCGAACGCAGAAGACACCATGGTCCCTTTTTATTTGTTGGATGCAACTGGTAATTAAATAATTAGTCCCTTTTTCAGCCTTTACTTACCAACGATCCTTTATTATAGAGTTGGGAGACGACTGGTTCAAGAATGTGCTCACCCCAGCTATTCAGATCGAAGAAGGTGATCAACCCTCTGTGCAGTTTTTGTGGGAATGATTATCGATGAATAATGTTTCCTAGCATTTCTCGCACAGGAAGAACTTGTAGACCCGAAATCACTTTCTGAAAGAGCTTCTAAACTACTAAGCGTCCAAGCGAAGGACATTAAGTGAGCAAACTAGATGTTCGTACCAATGAAATGTTGACCTTGTTATCTAGACCAACTGCTATTCTACAAGCAAGAATAAGACGCGTTTGTCCCGTATGTACTATACAGGAAGACCGACCTGTGATGCTTGAAGAAGGCACGGAGTGGGATTTACACCAAAGAACACGCAGTCATCGAAGGCTTGCTGTCAAACTCACTCAAAAAGATTATTTACAGCATAAGCACTGCGATACAAAGCAAGATATTTACGGAGATGAATAAGGGATAATGGTAACCCCATCTGCCGAGCAATACACATGTTATGACAATAATAACTTTGAATTGATTTCTTTTCTCGTTATACAGGTAAAAGCAAGGATTACAACGACGAGTGAAGGTGAGTACAAAAATAAATAAAATGCCGACTTCGTTTTTCGATTACTCCACAGTTCAATCTGTCTCGTCCGCCCACTGAACCAACCAATCCTCCCAATCACTCCAAAGACCATCATCCTCAGTTTTATTTTCGTCCTGTACTTTATTGAGCTTGTGGTGTTTCTTGTGACTTTTCTCATGGTGGTGTTTGTGGTGGTGTTTATGGTGTTTTTTCTTATGTTTATGATCATGCTTGCCATTATGATCGCATTTGCATGGTCTTGGGTCCAATAACTTGTCGATAACATGGACTGCCCCGTTGAGAGCAACAACATCGGCCACGACGGTTGGGCGATGGTTGACGGTGAGTTTGCTGTCGATTATGTATGTGTCTTTGTGACCAGGGAAAGGGGCTTTGATTTTACTCTGCTCGATATGGACGTCGAGGGTATGGTTTGTGTATAGTGTGTCCAGTTTCAGATCTTTGGAGGCAATTGGCTCGCGATGTGGAAGATGTTTGCCGCCCCTCGCAAAAATGATTCTGTGGAAAAGACTTTGAGTTGTGAAGAGCTTTGCATGAGATATAACTACTAACCCCTTGATCCATTGAACCATTGTTGTCGATTCAGCAGCTTCGTCGGCTTCAAGATTGAATTCAGGAGAGTAATATATGCAAGATTTGTCGACACTCTCATGATGGACGTAGTCTGAAGCAAAAATGAGCATGTTGCGTAGTCTATATTGAAGAGATTGGCTTACTTGTATGGACAACTTCGTTAGGTACGATGTGATACTGCACGATCTTCTTCAGAATTCTTTCCCCGAAAGGTGAAAACAAGAAGAGTTGCAACTTCTTGGGCAATCTTTGGAAAGCACGATTGGTGGGCGCGAATACAGTGACAAGAGAAGCACCCCTGAGGCCTTCGTCGTGGACATATCGTAAGTCGGTGTCTGCCGTGAGGCCAGAGCGTTGAATAGTTGATGTCTGCAGAGTCATTAATGAGATCCATGAATCTGGAACAGAGATGATGAAATTTACCAGGGTGGAAAAGAAGAGAGGGGCCATGTAGAGTTCCTGAAATACAGAAGGCGGAGGAAGAAGCGGATGGTTTACGACGTGGATAAATCCTGAATATAGAATAAATTGAGCAATGTGGAATATAAGAAGGAAATTAAGGCCGACCATTTCGTGCCTTATGGTCTGAATGAACTACTCTTGCGTAAAAATTGACAGTATATGCTGGGGGAAGGAAGGATTGAGCAACCCTGATCCTCAATGGCTTGCCATCCAAAGCATTTGAAATGTTGAGCTTGGTTGGGTAAGTCGTGTTGTGACCTAACTCTTTGATGTCATATGCGGTTGGGAGGATATGATACTGCAGAATAGCTCTGATGATGACCTTAAGGATTTTCTTTCTCTTTTCCTTTTTATCGTCGCCATCGTCGATATCTGTAACATCTACTTCATCCAATAATTCGAGGGCGTCAACGAGATCTGTGGAGCCTAAGAAATACGCAACATCTACGTCGTCGAAGGATATGAACGCGTTGTCAATATTCGACCACTTCGCTAATTTAGATTCTTGGGTCAAACTTTCACCATGACGCTTGGGAGGATGCGGTGGCCGCAGAACCTCATCTGGTGGAGCAAAGAAAGTCAATCTTGAGGAGATGGGTTAGATACATCAGTCAGTAGCACTCGACGCTTGAATGACTGTGCGTACTGTGCGTCTGACTCATTCAACAGAGCTCCAACATCTTCTACGAAGTTTAACGCTTTAGTCACTCGAGAGAACCTGGGGTACAGTCAAAATACAATAGCCGTTGTCCAAAGGCACAATAGTACCTACCTCGAGTCTGCAGACAGTATTTCATAAATCGTACCATCCCGAGTTGTTGGGTTTGACGTGGGAACTATTGGTTCTTGTCCTCCAATGTATCCTTGAAATCCTGGCTGAAGAGCGACAGAAACAGCCTGTGGCAAGGCGCCGTAGTCCAATCCAATGGCTAGGGCTGTTAAGGGAAGAGAGACAGAGAGCCAGGCTTTTTGGAAGAGATGCATGATGAGTAAAGCAAATTGGAACGAAGCTCAGCATTTCGAGACTGATAAAGGGAGTGGGTACTGCGGAGTGGGTCTAGACAGGGTGACATCATCCCACACAAGAAGTTCGATCGACATACATAGAGCGCTCACCGCACCGGTGGTTTTTGTATGACTACGCGTCTAATCTCGGTTGTTTCCATATTAGGTCAACACTCATCTTGACCACCGACCACCACCATCACGAGGTCTACAATAAAATAAAATGGCACCTAAAAGAAAGGCAGATACTCCTCAAGCAAGCTCAAGCAATATATCGACCAAGAAAGGTCGCAAAGCCAGATCCAGAGCGCCAACCAATCAGGAAGCTCAAATCATGCCAGCTGACTGGCCAGAGTACTTCCAATCAGTACGCATATACTCAGAATGGTTATCCAAGAGTCGAGACAAGCTAACTATAAATACTAAGCTGTTCAAGGTAATCTCGAAATCTTCTCTCGAGTTTGCCGTTAAAATGATGGCTCATGTTTGTTATGGAGGTCTTCAAGGTATGCAGCGATGATTCCCTTGAGACCATGAACAAGAAAGATTGCTAGCTTACTAGGCCGTTAACATGGTTCTAACTTTTGTCTCGTCAAAAAGGCAATTAGCGACGAGTTTTAGTGCCGTCCGATCTTCAGTCGAAGGGCTATTGAAACAGTACATCTATCAAATTAATGCCAGTCAATGCTATCACTAACACGTTTATAAAGGCCATTAGAGATTTGCAAAGTGTCCGAAATTAAGTATGGTCCTTGTCTCTTGTCTTATTTGAGTAAAGTATCTCACCAATTTCATCAGAGCTTTACTTCCTGAGCTGGTCAGGTTCTCCTATATTCCATTGTCAGATTTACAACAGGTTGAAGAAAGTAGAAAATCCTCTTCGCGCGACGTAGATTACTCAATTTCGGGACAAATAACTACAGAGGGAGAAAACGCTGGACATGTTCTTGTATTGGAATTCGAAGAGAAAGTAGCCTACAACAAAAAGGAAGTCACTAATGGCTCGTTCGTACTCATTCTTTTATGTTCCTTCTCTGTACTAAGTCTCCGTAGACCTTTGACATCTGGGCCTGCAACATTGTCCCCTGCAGCCACAAAAAAGTTAATTGAAGCACGAAACGAACGGTTTTGTAAGGCCATAAACGAGTGAGTCTAGTATTCATAACACTGACAATAGAATTTTTGATTGTTTTCGTAGACTTATCAGCGCGACACCTGTAGAAGAGGATCCAGTGGATTTGTTGGTGGCTGCAGGACGTGATTACATCCCTGTTGACCGTGCAGTTTTTGCTCCAGAATTCAAGTCCGATGAACCAGAATTTAGTGACATGAAACCCTTTATTCGTCCACCTATGGACCAGATCATAGAAGACATAACACAGGCGATTTGGTATAAAGATCAAATTGTGCATCGGCGCTTTGTCGACGCCAAAGAAGCCCAAATTGGTGCGAGGTTGTCTAGTAACACACATCTTCTCAAGTGTTTATCACTTCATCTCATAGCAACCTTGGACCCTCCTCTTTCAGAAAACATAGCAAACGCTGTTTTAAACGCGCGTAATATTCAACAGCTATACTCTCACCAAGTAGCTGCGGTCAATGCAGTAAGAAAGGGCAAGCACGTAGTCGTTTCGACCAGCACCGCTTCTGGTAAAAGTGTCATCTATCAGGTATCAAGTATTCCCACACCGAGTAACTACTTTATAAGCAATTAACCTTCTTGCGATTAGATTCCCTTGCTGACATTTCTTGAAGAAGATCCTTATGCCACCGTTATATTGGTCTTTCCAACGAAGGTACGCTTTCGTATTGAACTTCTGGCACATGCACTGCACGCAGCGATCAACTATAGGCATTAGCGCAGGACCAGAAAGTGTCTCTGCGACAAATAATGTCGACTTGTACAGGATTAGAGCATATTAAGGTTGAGACATATGACGGTGATACACCTCCAGATGTCCGCTCAGGTAAGTCAGCTTTTTTGAAATGAATATACCAGTTTACCTTGCCGTTTATCAGAAATCCGAGATACAGCGTCCGTTATTTTGACTAACTTTGTGAGTGCCATTTATCGGCGGCTACCTCAGTCTGATTCTCATTTCCAAAGGATACCCTACACGCGTCTATCCTTCCTAATGAAGAGAGATGGCGAAGGTGATTTCTCTTCTCTCTCTTCTCTCTGGCTTTAAAAATCTCAATGGACTACAGTTATCTGAAGCGTCTGAAGGTATGAGTATCTAGAATTATGCATAAAAATATAATTTACGAATGCTTTCATATCAGATCCTCGCAGTTGACGAATTACATTATTATACTGGTCTTTTTGGGAGGTAGGTTCATTTCCTTGTCCGTTGATGTAATATTTTGATACTAATTTGCTACTTTTAGTCATGTCGCCTATATATTGCGTCGGTTCAGACGGATTTGCGCTGCTGTTGGAAGTTCGTGTTAATATTTTTTGCTGTCAACATCAATTCTTATTATCGCTTGTTGATCAGATAGACGAATACGCTTTATTTCCTGTAGTGCTACTTTGGCCAATCCCGCGGAGTACATGTCAAAAATGTTTGCTCTGCAGCAAACTGAACTGGAAGTGGTCTCGAATGACGGGGCCCCTTCGGGAACCAAGGAGTTTCTGATATGGAATCCCCCTCTAGTGGACATGATGGACCCATCTTTGGGAAGGAAATCTTCTTTAAGCGAAGCATCTGCCTTAATGCGTTTCTTGATGAAGAAGGGTATACGGGTAATACTGTTTTGCAAGGTGCATTAAAATAGCCTCATCTTCCTGGCTGTTTTGGTTTTTATGCTCAAAGAAGTTCATCAGATCCGGAAAATATGTGAACTGGTGCCTGAACTCCCACATTCCAATGGATATAGCAAAGCTCATATGTTTTACACGCAGGCAATGAAGACAGTTAAGACCGATTTGGGTAATGAAGGCCGACAGGATATCATAAAGAGAATAAGAGCTTATAGGGGCGGTAAGAATATACATTTGAGTTTCAATATAACGATCCATCCATTCAATTTCGATTCCGAACAGGATATTCTCGAGAGGTATTTTGTGTTTTCTTCTATTAGTGGTTTAGTTACTTATCTGTACAGTAGGATCGTCGCAAAATCGAGCATGAAGCTTTTTCAGGCCAATTGTTAGGCATCATTGCTACAAATGCTCTGGAGCTCGGTATTGATATTGGGGCGCTGGATGCAGTCATAATCCTCGGTTTTCCTATGACCATTTCGAACTTTGTGAGCCCAGTACTATAACGCTTAACTAGTCACTGATACTTGTATTCAGAAACAACAAGCTGGAAGAGCCGGTAGGCGTTCTCAGGACTCGTTGGCCGTCATGGTGGCCGATGGGTTTCCCATTGACCAACACTTCGTCAACCACCCGGAAGAACTGTTTGGGACGTCTTTGGACGACCTTATACTAGACATAGACAATGAAATGATCCTAGAAGGTACTGTACGATGCCATCATGCAGTTAATGCACTAGCTTATCGTCGAGTAAATATACAGCCCATCTCCAGTGTGCGGCGTACGAAATGCCTATCATGGTGGAGGATGAAAAATGGTTTGGTCACTTGACCTCGAAAGTATGCCAGAAAAGTCTCAAAAAGGATGACGACGGATGGTAGGAGTTTTTCGAGAATGCAATGATTTGAGTAAACTAATCATATGGATAAGGTATCACCCCCATCCCAAGTTCTTGCCTTTCCCTTCGGCGCATGTATCGATCCGTAAATTCTTTCATAGATACTATTCCTACATCACTTATACTACGAACAGGCGGGGCCCAAGAAGAGACCTACATGGTGGTTGAACTAAGAGATAATGGTTTTGAAAGGTCCACGTACAAGCTAGAAGAGGTCGAATTCTCAAGGGCATTGTTTGAACTGTATGAAGGAGGGGTGGTGCGTATTCACGTCTCATCTTCAATGAAGAAAGTTATCTAATGGTTTTTGCGAAGTTTATGCATCAAGGCGAATCGTTTATTGTAACTATTCATTGTTCAAATTTGGTGGATAGTGTATTCATCAGGCTGTGTACAGATCAGAGAAGTAAGCCACGATCAAAAGTTGGCCAAGGTTGTGCGCACCGACATTAATTATATAACTTCTCCAAGGTAAATACATTATCGTCGATTAATGTCATCATACCTGAAGTTTTATCTGTCGTGGACGTAGGGATTTTACGTGAGATGACATGCCATGCATTCTCTTTCATATCATACTAATTTCTGTGTAGCCGTGTCATGCCCTTACAAACATTCAAGTCCATTCCAATCAAAGAGAACTTCGTTGAATTCGGTCGTAAGTTCACGTTCACGTCCCTAGAGACTAATGTTTACGCAGTCCTCATCAAATGTAGGAGTGAACGTGTGCGTCAAAATTTTTGGTAAGCCCTTTTGATTTAAAACATGCCCATCCAGTTCATGAAGTATTTCAGGTTTCTTCAAAATAAAGTACGCCACCTTCACGTCAGGGAACGGTCTAGTAGACAAAGAGCTTATTCTTTCTTAGGGGAGGAAACATTCTAGACGCCGTCGAACTAATGACACCGCCTTGGGAACGTGAGACCACTGGATTCTGGATAGACGTACCCAACAACATCCTGCAACATTTGTCCTTTTTGCAGATAGACGGAGCAGCTGCAATACACGCAGCCGAGCACGCATTCCTGAACCAGTTTCACCTTTCTACAGACGTAAAAACAGACTGCAGGGTTGCGAAAGAAGACTACCAAGATGCCGCAGTTCCTGTCGTACGGCCACCAAGGTAAACATAATCCTAGCTAGCATTCGTGGACATTTATGCTAGGAGAAATTAGGTTGATTTTTTATGATGCCGCTGGGAAAACAGGCGGTTTAGTATCAAGGGCATTTGAGAATGGTATGCGCTTGTTAGTGGATTAAAATTAGTTTGCTGATACGGACACAGTCACCAGCATCTTAAACCGCGCACGAGATGTCGTTAATGATTGTCAATGCGAAGATGGATGTACTCTTTGTGGGTGTAATAATTTACTTGAGTCTTTAAACATTGATCCTGATAAATCATCTACAGGCGTGCAGAGCACTTCTTGCAAGGATGCAAATCTTATATCCTCGAAGCTTGGAGGAATTATCATCCTAAATGGCCTGCTCGATGGCGACATTATCCAAAAGTAAGTCCATGGCCACATGGCGTACTAGAAAGATGTACATAGTAGGCATCCGTGTGTACGAGTATGTAGAAAATCATTCTAAGCCAGTGGGTCAAAGTCGCCCCAGTCATCTTTTGACAGTTGGGTCGGTTTTGTAACTGAAGACTGTGCTGGTCTCGAAGGTGTTAGTAATCCACCCATCAGCGGTTGCAGAGGTAATGCTGGTTGGATCATGCTAAATTGCTGAGGGGCAAATGGTGGGGGTTGATTGATAGGGGGTGGCAATGAAGGAAGTGTGGGTGCAGTGATGGCAGGGGATGAATATATGTTATAATTAGGGGTATTAGTCGGTTGGGTAAACGAATGGAGAGGTTTGGGTGGATTTGGTGGGGAAACCATAGGTTGGACTCTCGGCGGAGGAGGGAAAAGGTTCGGCGTATGAATTGCTTGAGATGTATCTACACTAGGTTTGGAAGAATGAATATTTGTGGTCTTAGATTCTGCCCGTCGATATGTTGACACTGAAGGTGCAGTAGCACTTGTTGTATCTGAAAATGAGCCGAGTTTAGACGGGCGCGCTTGAAAGGGACTATTCCTCGAAGTCGGATTCGTGGGAGAAGGCGAGGACATCGATGGCGAAGAATGACTCGGCGCTGGCGGAGGGGAAGTATTTATTGGAGTCGATGTCTGTACAAAATGATTGAGAGGGATTGTTCGACCATTAATAGAAGTTCTTACCGAATTATTGCTAAAGATACTACCCCAGACGTCGTCGTCCCAAGCGGCGTTGTTATTGTCTATTACAGTGTCTGCTTTAACAGTAGCTCCGTTTGACCGTCCAACTAAACTTTCAAAATCAACGGTAGATGTTGTATTTTGGGCAGGTGTGCCATCTGGTGCTATACCTGATCTGTCATCCAAACGTTGCGAATCCCGCAGAAATTGATTGTGTTCTTTTTCCACCCTTTCTGCAAGTTTTTTTATAACCTCCATGAAGCGCTGGAATTGACCAACGCTTAATACTAGGATACTTGTTAGCAGCATCCCACAATTTTCACATAGTATACATCTTACAAGGACCCATGGACATAGACCAGAGTTGGGGTAGAACAAGGGTGGCGACAGCCTCTCGTTCGACTTTGAAGCCCATAGCTTCTTGAACAGAAAGAGTAGCCATCTAGTTTAATATTCAATTAGCATGATGCTTTGGGAGACATATAAATGAATGGAATAACCATTACAGCGGGTTCTTTTGTTCGGATTTTTGACAAGAGGGGCACCAATTTCTGTGTTAAGCTTGACTGAATGACGACACACATCAGCATCAATGCACCCAAGTATATATAATGCACCCTTACCTGGTCAAGGGTCTTAACCATCGCCAAGAAGGTTACCAGAGTAGCAACTTTGACAGAAAGTATTCTCGTTTTAGTGAAGACGAGCTGAAAAGATTATCTCGAATGATATGTTTTGACAAGAGGACGATCACTTACGGCAACACGGGGAAACAGAACATTTTGAACTTCTGCATAATCGATTGTGTCGCATAAACCTGGTACTGCCTTGAGAGCGCGTTCTTGAACCTGAATAAATTTAGCGCCAACCGTTCAAGATGTACCAATGAAAGGCGACGTACGACAGCATGCTCAGATTCAAGAGCATTGTAAACCAGAGGAAGGACGTCTGAGAGACGGGTCAGATTTGATTCAAAGCAGACAAAACTGTTTTACAAACGTTCTCGGAACACATTTTTATCCGTCTTGTCTTGAAGCATAGTAAGATTGTCCAATAGTGTCAGCATGTTCTGAGGGGGTTCTCGAATGGCGAAGAGAGGTTTAAGACTGGGTAAAACTGTGCCGGCAAATTGCGATGCAGAGAGGTTTTGAGATATTATAAAAACGTTGGGTAAAATATAAGGTAGGAGTTGAGTGTCTTTCATCTATAAAAAGCTGGGTCAGTGAAATAAACTACAGAACAAGAAGCTTCCACTCACCTCCTCCAGGAGAGATGGCAATATTTTCCTCGTTCGCAAGCCCTCTGAAAACTTATCTAGCACTGTGGCTAACCCTTTCATGAACGAGATCTTTTCTTCTCGAGTTTTAGCTGTGAAATTTGAACGGTCCAAGAAGTTCAAAGTGGAGATAGGTAACGACGAGAACCATGAATGAGTAGGAAGCGACTCCGGAGTTGGTCTCGACCCATAGTGGCGCGTGATTAACGAACGCAGAAGTACTACATACCAATATCAAACGGATATCAAGCTGGAAATATCAGCGAAATAATTACCTTGAAGGTCGTTGTCAAGCCTGTCCATTCCAGGTATGGCTTTACCTGCATTGTCTCGCAATCCACCAAGGCTACCATGGTTTTTGAAAGGGGGAGATCCTTTGCAATGCACGGCATACAGCACACAACCAAGCGAATACATATCTGACGCGGTCACCAATTGTTCGTCCAGTGCGTATTCAGGGGCTAGAAACATATCAGACACCCGTCATAAAATGAAAACTTGGATATTACCCATGTAATCGAATGAACGCTGAATGTATGATGGTGCTCGTCCATCGTAAGTAGGAAACTCCCAACGAGCTGGACCACCGCTCGGCGTTTGAAGAGCTATTGTCAATCCGAGTCCAGCGATTTTCCAATCTCCCTATGAACAAAGAACTCAAGTTGAAGGGCAACAAAAGGAAGAATTAGTAAGAGACGCACAGAACCATTGATTATCACAGTTTCTGGGTTAATGTTGGAATGAATAAGTTTCGCAGAATTATGAAGAAACGAAAGTCCTTTGCATAGCTGAAGAATCCCTTTTTGTATCTGACATATCAAGTTAATGATCCAAGTAGGCGTGGCTTACACAATCTAACAGACCTCGACTTCATCTAATTCCACCAAAGCACCTTGTCGATGACCAGCGTCCGGGATTGCGAGGTGAAGGGAAGATAATACAGGTTCAGTGGCAAACACCAATTCACTACGCGTCTCTTCGAGGGGTTCCACCATCTCTTCGGATTATTCATGAGCATGTCGCGAAGAGTAGCATCGTGCTGGAAACTCACCTAGGATGGAAGGATGTCGTAGCCTTCCCAGAGCCGATCCCTGTGGGTGCGAGAGAGGGAGTTATGATCGTTGAAAGACATAGCAAGCGATGAAACGCACCTCTGCCTTCATAACCTCAATCACGCGCTCTTTGGATTGAGGCCCTAACCTTTCAATCTCTGGCCCACGTTTGTCGAATGTCCATACCGAGACGCGTTTGTTGGTGGTCTTATGCCATGCGGATTGGATTTTCCATAGTCCAACGTAGAAAGTGGGTGTGGCTGCTGCTGGAGCAGCAAGTGGTGTGGCATTTGAAGTCCCACCAGGAGTGGCGGGTCTGCTGCCTATCACTGGCAAGCCTTGGGACGGGCTTCCAATGCTGTATGACTGACTGATATTCGACCGTGCAAAGAACGATGTCGCAGCAGCAAACATGATTAGACTGCAAGCACTGAGTCCAGTATAAAGATTAAGCAGACTGTCAGTGATCGAAAGTAGTAAGATGTGCTGTTTCCTATTCCGTACTTACAGGGAAGCTCTTACCCGAACCACATTGTCAGCCGCAGTTCATCGTCTGATAAATAATGCACTGCAAAGCTCCGTATTTTATTTCTTGCACTATCTCCAATTATAATGAAGTTCTTCAAGGCATTCAGTCTCCTTCATCGTCGGGTTAAATCTACCACATTCGAACCTGGACCGGCAGGATTGCCCCAGTTCGCGACTCCTCCAAAAGCGAAGACCTTTTCTTCCAGTGGAGAAGCAGGCCAGACTCGAGGACTCAGCGGTCTTTCTTTCTTTGACTTGGTTACTTCAAATCCACCAGTCGTTCCACCCTCTTATCTCAATCACATATCTCGCGACGATGCCTCTGATCGCGTGCTTGGTCTGTGGCCATCTCGCCGCCACAGTGATAAAGGCGTTTTATCGACATTTCAATCTTCGGTCAAGAAAGAATGCACTCGTCTTACTGAGGCTGTAAACTTCTGGATCGCCGAGTACACCAAAATGCAGAACCTTTTGAAGAATTGCCACGCCGAACTTTTGGTCGAGCGCTTGAAAACTGGAAACCTGGAATCAAAGCTCAAGTTAGACCAAGAAGAAATAGAGCGTTTACGCGCAGTTTTGAATCACTGTGAGAAAGCTTCGTGCCCGTCAGCCCCTCTGGAAGACTCAGACGGCATATATACTGTGGTCGGCAATACTCTTCCTGCATGCACAAGGACTCGAATTCCTTCTCTAAACATTGAATCTTGTCTGTCCTCGCAGATGTCTACTGGAGTAAATGCTCCTGATCAGTACAACTCTGCACTACATATGATATTAGTGGCAAGAAAGAACCTCCGGGATCAGAGGAAAATCTCCAAGTACTGGAAAGGTCAAGCTGTGATATTAGGACAGCAGAACACAATCACACCCTCTGTGTCTACCATTTCTTCTATTCGAGATACCCTTCCTGCAGATCGTCATCTTGCAGTTCGAGCACTGATGGCTCAACGTGGTATCTCACTGCGATTAGCCCAACTAGAGGAGGGGGGCGCTTCACCAAAAGCTGTGCATACCGACCTTCAAGATTCAGCCGCTGTATCGGACAAGACCATATCTAAAAAAGAATCTATTAGCATGCTCTCTTATGCCAACTCTGAATCGTCTCGTCTCGGTCCTCTTGCCAGCGAATCGCTCAAACAGGAAGTAAATATGTTGTTTGGGCCAAGCAGTCCTTCCAAACGGTTGTTCCCTTCCCGAAGTCGTCAAATTGGCGCCGTGATCGCTTCAAAATCTTGCAGTGTGAAAACAGGCCTTTCAAACTTGTCTCGCTACTCTCATAACATAGAGTCTTTCGGGGACATCAACACACTCTTTCAAGTAAGCTTCAGATTTTCTTCGTCCGATCGGATAGTCATTTTGATCTTTGCCAGAAAGCGTTTGGTACGAAACATGGCGCCGAGCAGGGGGCTATTAAGCATCATGAGGCCTGTAGCTGTAGAGAAAGCAAAAGTGTCGTTTCCGATACGGAATTATCCCTCTTGGTCGTTAATGAAATGCTCGATTTATCGGAAACTATGACTTCGGGCATGCTGGAATCTTCTATCCCATCTGGTTGTTCCCAAACGTGGATCAATTTAGAAACCATCGACCCAGAATTCGTAATTCCGGATTTCACCCTCCCCTCGGGTGACGCTCATGACGAGCAGGTGTTAGATAGAGGGAACGAAGATTGCACGCCCCGACGTTCGTGGCAACTGTACACCACACCCAGACCATCAGCTTCGTCCAGTCACAGACCCACGCAGAGAAGCTCCCTCAAGAAAACACCGCTAAGGGATATATTGTCAAGGAAAACAGAAAAGGAGAATGATGCAACCTCTCCGTTGTCTATGTTCTCAAACAAGAGGAAACAATCACGGTTACCTGTGCTTACATTGGCAAAGAAAGATGTACTATGAGCAATCGCATACAAAATTTTACAATCTTTGAAATGATAACTATGCGAGAAGAGAAGAGATTTATACCTGAATATACGAGAAAAACAAATATCATGGGTGCCGGGTATAAAACGAGAACATCTGGACATTAAATGGCAGTGGGTGTATTGTCTTCTTCCTGTGCGGTGGATTCCGCTGTATTTGCGGGATGTCTTGGTTCGCGGTTGCCAGCGTTGCCGCCGCGGTTGCCCGATCCTCTTCCTCGCCCTCTTCCTCTTCCTCGTGGGTTGGGTGGATGCCCTCCACGGGTCCAATTTCCGGCTCCTGAATCAGCATTTGATTCTGGGGTAGCATCTTCAGGACCGGTTTCTTGCTGACCTGAAGGGTCATGCATAGAGCGGTTAGAGTGCTGCCTGTTGCGGTCGATAGCTGGTTTCCCAGAGTCCCATTCGCGACTTTGGACCTTCTCCATCTTTCTTCTAGCATTCTGATCGCGAGCTCGGTCAATATCTGACTGCACTTTCCGATTATGGGCTTGCTTCGCGCGTTCGATTTCCTGTGTTTTACGGAAAGCTTCTTCATCTGCTTGAACGTCCTGTTTGCAGCAAATTTTAGTGAATGAATGGAAGTCCTAACGCTCGACGAATGGGAACTTACTATTCTTCTCTGCTTGATCTTTTCGTTTTGCTCTCTGATACGAGTCATTCTTTCCTGCAGGGCTTCTTCGCTCAACTTATCCTGAAGTAATCATATGCATGTTGCCCTTAAACGTGTAAAAAAAACTGTGCGATGTACCCTTTGACTACCGCCTGTCTTGACACGTTCGGGATTGACGTATGGTTTCTCTTTCTCTTTCTTGGAGGGCTCAACGGCCGGCCGCAGCGGTGAAGAAACTATCCCTGCTGGTTGTTCGTTGTTATTCTGTGTGACCTCTGAGCGGTTTTCATCGACAGAAAGCTGAGAAAATTCAAGGCCGAGTGCATTGGAGGAGTCTTCGGCCATGGTTAGATGAGAGTAAAGAATTAATAGAGGAAACCCTAACCCCAGAGTGAGGGTTTCCCTTGAGTCGTGTCTCCCCCTCCCAAAAAGGAAGGCAAGATAGCGGACACTATAAAATATCAGATAATCGTCGGACAATGTCAATTTCGGTTTCTCCATCGTCCTTTCATCCATCTACCATGTCCCTCTCAAACAAACTTTCTATTACTGACCTTGATCTCAAGGGAAAACGCGTCCTCATTCGCGTCGACTTTAATGTTCCTATCCAAGAAGGCAAAATCACCAATCCCGCCGTACGTTTTTTTCCTCCTATCTCTTTTTTTCTCCCCGCGTAATCTCCTTTTTCTAACTCTGCGGCCGTAGAGAATCGTAGCCGCCCTCCCTACAATCAAGTATGCTCTAGAGAAAGGTATGTATACTGTTGCTACACTTCGCGATGTCTATGTCTAACCCCCTAAGCAGGTGCTCGTGCCGTTGTCTTGATGTCCCACTTGGGTCGTCCCGACGGCAAGGTTGTCGAAAAGTACTCCTTGAAGCCTGTTTCCGCTGAAGTAGAAAAGCAACTCGGAAAGCCCGTCACGTTTTTGAGCGACTGTGTCGGTGCTGAAGTCGAAAAGGCAGTCAACTCTGCCTCTGAAGGTTCCGTCATCTTGTTGGAGA
>Ga0247779_1000498_pt1 | contig 24684 bp, 20 predicted proteins | sample UWRJL221509R5_FD_179925 | JGI IMG/M metagenome (GOLD analysis project Ga0247779, IMG submission 179925) | Plant litter microbial communities from Arlington Agricultural Research Station in Wisconsin, United States - UWRJ-L221-509R-5 | ecosystem: Environmental > Terrestrial > Plant litter >... | reverse complement strand
GACATCATTGTATTATTCATCCAAGAACATTCTAGAATACCTGTAGAGTATAAATACTGGTCCTGTAGGTAGCTGTAGCCCCAGCTTCAATCTCTTAGGATTTCCACTATCATTGGTGTGATCTCTTGGAACCATTGAGCCAAACCTCTCTTCTCTCTATTTCTCTCTCTCTCTCTCTTCTCTCTCTCTTGCTTGATCTTTGTTGGTGGCCTTGTCACACTGATTATAGTGTTGCCCTGACACAAAGTAAGCATCGTTATTGCAAAGTAATCCGTGTTGCCGTCCGATTCTCGCGGCAATGCTCCTCCGATAAAATTTGGGACAATAGAGGCCTTTTCTCTCACACAGTGTACGTGGTGCGTAGCTGCTAGAGGATGACCAGCTAGGAACGGATAGCCTTTCGTACATTTGGGTTGACTGAATTCGGAATCTGCTGTGGAATCCAAGTCCGATTTAGAAGAGGTCCTTTCACTGGAGTCACATTCATCATCGGACTGATCCGAGTCGCACTCCGAGGAGTCCACCTCAACACTGGTCTCAGAGGCATCACTAACACTAGTCGGAGCACTATTCGAAGAACTACTGTTCCCTGACTCTCCCTTTCTCGAAGCAATCCTCTGTCTTCTAGAGAGGCGTATCCAAGTATACAGGTTAAAGTGGTCGTACAAGTGCGGTCTGTAGATATAATCATCGATGATACGGGAAGGATATAACGTATTTCCGGTCTTAATCATCAGTACTTTATCGTCTTCCAGGTCATACCCGTCTATTTCCTTTAATAAAGTGTTTTCGGCAGTCCATTTCCCATAAATATAGTTTACGTAGCTTTTCCAATAGAATGGAATAAAGGTGTAGTTTGTATAATGATCCGGATGTCCCAATAAGTACATTGACGCCATCGGAGCGCCTATTTCCATCTTCACCGTGAGAGAATTTACTATTTTTGTCATAAGACTGCGGGCTACGTCTGCTCTTTCTGAGGTGGTATTGAGTGACTCAAGATGACGAGAGTAAACACTCCTGATGGTGTCAAATATCATGTGCGTCTTAAGACCGAATTTAGATATATAGTCGGAGACGTACGCTACGACTGCCTTTACAGCAGTACCCGAATGTAAGCAAGTAACATCAGTGTTACATCTGAGAAGATACGTTAATACTCCTGTGAATGTATTGATAAACTCTTCCAGTTTCTTCAACTCTATTCTACCGGATTCCTTATCTGCTATGCTCTCAGTCACTATCTTTCGAGGAAAGCGTGCTTTACATGTTTTCCACTTATTGTTAAGACAACCTTTGTAATCTTTGTTCTTTATCACTTCTCCATTTTTCTTAATACCGCTACTACATGTATGAACGTTTGATTTCAAAATTATGTCATCGACTTCTTCAGCATACCTTTCCCACCACTGATCAAGAACTGCGCACTTGCTACAATTGGCATCCCACTTTTTGCACATGGGCGGAGGTGCAGTGGGCGTAACATTCGTAGGATTTATGTATGCAGGACTTTTAGATTGACTCTCCACATGGCTTTTGATGTATTCCATGCTTCCTGTCATGAATTCACCCCTGTTGACGCTTTCTAAATAGAGTAGCAGCGACTTGGTGAATTCAGAATCATCTTTTTGAATTTTCTCGCGGATTTCCTGCGGTGTAAAGGCGCTCTCGATCCATAATAGCATATGTAGATGCAACGTGAGACGACCTTGCTGCTCAACTGTGCCATAGTATGCCTTCGTATTTCCGTATAAGCCTGGGTGCTTAGATCCTACCGCAAGCACGTGCTTGAGGAACATCTGTACGACAAAATGAAAGAATCTCGCGCCTGCAACAGGGTTTCTCGTTACGACACGCATAGATTCATCTCGTGACAGTCTTCCTAGCTCAATCTCCGTCTTAGTATTGGCCCAATATATGCAGATCGGACTTCTGACATCTGCTGGAGAAAATGTGATGAACCATGAAGGCGCACCTATGTAAGATATTAAGGACCATATTTCATTTCGAAGAATTTTTTTGCTAGTTGATGTGCCATTTACGCGACCAGCCACACAGTCAATATCATTAAGAAGCTTAAAGCACTCTGTCTCAGCCTCCGTATCCGGTTCGACATGTGATCCCTGACTTTCCATTCGCTTAATGAGCTGCGTCAGTGTAGCTAGGTCTATTGTTAGAATCCTAGTCGCTATTTCATCGAACCTTTTAGAGTCGGCCAGGACAAAAGCCGACCTCGTCGCCGACTTAACCTGCTCGTGATTAAACGCAATCAACGGGAAATGGGGATCGACTTGAAATCGCTTGTCGTAATACATCAATAAATGCCGTTTGTGGAGGACATCCTTCAAAGTGTGTGACATACCTAATCCTCCTAAACCATACGGGAAAAGGCACGGAAACATCGAAGGATATAGACCTGGGTTATTATAAATAGATTCAGGTACGTCGTTGTGCCCAATAGCCAAAACTTTTCCATTAGAAGTCATGTGTTTCAATGCTTCGGCCCGCAGAATTTTGGTAGATGAAACGCTGCTCAGTTGCTCTCCGACCAATCCATGCACCGTAAAAAGACACTCTCCATCCTCGGTTCCATCATCTGCTTCCATATCGTCTAGGCCTCGTCCTTCGGCATTTTTATTAGTGTCTCTCTCATAATACAGGACTGTCACAGGTGGCCCCTCGTCTGGATAGCCGGCAAGCGCCTCTTTGTCAATCACAACGTCATCATACCCAGAATGGTTGACAATTAACCATTCCAAAGCCTCGGACACAGCTTTCCTGCGAACCAAAAGAGGTGTTCGTTTCATGTCTTCGGCTGTAGGCTTTGCCGGCCCGGTGTAAATATACGCGAGCACCTCATCTAGCTCTGCGCAGGGAGGAGGTAGCTTGTCGTATATTTTCTGCATTGGGTTACTGAACATAATGGCATTAGCTTTCAGCTTACGACCACCGCTGGCGACTTTTACGACACAGTAATTATGGCGGATGCGCGACACTAACATTCGTTCGGCGAACCGCAGGTTTGATAAAACCGCCGGCACATCACCAACCCATAGTCCATTTGCCAGGGCATTCGATGGCCTCTCGCCAACCTCGAGAGATGAATTGCATGTTCTGCAGATGCGCTGACATCCAGTTGCTAGTATTGGCACTTCAATTTCTTTGATGGGTTCCAACCTAGAGCGCCGTTCGAGCCGCGTGACGCCACCTTGGATAAGCACATGCAAATTGTCCTTTAACTGCCCCATGCCCATCAGGTCTTTTACCAATGTCAATCTACCACAAACTGCGCATCCATCCTCTGCGACAGTCCTCATATTCACATCTGCACAGAAATTACTTATGATTTTATGTTCGAGTTTTCGGTCAGACGGTGGTGGAGGGAACGGCTTATGTTGCTTAATCGGCGAAGATTTATCTGTAATAATCTCTCTACTGTTCATCTTTTTGAATATGATATAATTATCCGTACATATATCATCACATTTGTGCTGAAGCAGCTCTTTTATAAGACAGGAACGGGACATTCGTGACATTTGTTTCGCTCGACTCGGCGAGAAACGGTGCATCAACATCAGACTGCTACATTTATATATAGGCATAAATGAAATGCAATTGACCAACTCTATTTTGCACACAACAAATATGGTACTGTCAGAGAATTTGGCAATCTCCGAGTCTATGGATGGTATGTGGCAGTGATATATAAAGTTCTGGTCCCCGTTGTGACAATATCCCACTTCCGTGAAAAGATACTCTTGTAAAGTGTTAAAATTCACAGAGTGTGTAACTGCGCCTCCTTTGTGAGCATCATCCGGCAATCCTTGCCACCCTTCTTTTGGTAAAGCATTTGTGTGGTTGGACGTAGAGAATTTTGACCTTAAAAATAAGCGGCAGTAACTTGTCCAGAGGTAGCCACTCAGAAGTAGGAATAGTAATACAGCCACACGCGCTGTGCCGCGGTCAAAGGCGTAAGGTTTATAAACACTCGCAATACGAGGGCGGTTCTCTACGCCCGAAGGCACGCTATATAGCGATCGAAGGTTCATGGAATCGTCGCTCATGGAGCAGTAACACATTGGTTGTTTATTGTGGTTATGGAAGAAAATTCTATATTGATTCACATCGCTCTCGTAGACCTTTATATGATGGATGTCTGAAACTGATCATTGTATTACATTTTCCGGTAATCAATATTTCTAGGTATCCACAACGCGATAGTATCAAATTCTATGCAATACTTTATAAGACGCCGGTTTCAACAATGAATATCCTATGGTACGCACAGCCGATAATCCGGATGAATCATCACACATATATCCTCCCAGTGTCCAACATATTGTCCTGAATCGGCGCCCTCTCCTCGATCTATTTTTGATCACCTTCAGGGAATCGAATGGAAAGAAAAGCGTCCCCTCATCCCTCGTGTTGCGTTCAGTATGTGGGCAACTTGGGTAGGTGCTACACTCATGCAGTTTGTGTTCCTTCCACGCGCTCAGGGTGAGCGCGTCCTTGAATCCACGCTGTCTATACTTCTCCATACAACCTTTCAGCCGCAATATAGAACAGGCAGTGTTATTCCCACTCCTCAATGGATTGATCAGGTTTTGGAAATCGAGAGTAAGAGAGGGATATGCCGACCATATTCCATATGCCGTGATTGCGTTCATAACGCAGGTGGAGTGAAAGGAAAACAAAGGATCCATGGGATTCTTTGTCGACGATATGATGATATTAATGATAGCGTCTTGACTCTTCATTATGATGACTTCCGTCATGTATTGTGAATCGTACGGAGCACCGGCTAACCTCGGATAGGACGCAATGATGTCGAATTCCGTTTCTTCGATAAAGTATTCCACAACAGCATCGCGTCGATAGTGAGGAATATAGAAGTCTATGTCCTTCGGATCGAAGGGAGCTATGTTGGCACCAGTGAACAGAGCGTGTAGCGCAGCGGATCCGGATATAATTGACCTGTTGTCTTTGAGCAGTTTGAGGATGCCCTCAGGATTCAAGCCGAAGCGAGTAATGAGACTGTAGACCCTGGAAAGGACGTATAGCTGAGAAAGGCGACGGAAAAATGTACTGGTCATGCCCAAGTTAGAGATGTCTCGTAGGTGCAACCATGAGAGAACTTCTTGGAGCGTGTCAACAATCAGTGAGGCCAAGGTACGGTGGATCTCAAATCGATCTCGCGAAAGTGCAATTTTTCCCTTGCGGGAAACATAATGAGACCTAAATATTTTGTATAAGCAAGATATGAAGCATGGTGTTATAGCACTTGACCTACGATATTGACCGTGATTTACGTGTAGGTTCCATGATGACGCTATTATGCCGAATATTTTGTGAGTCCTTAACAGTCAGGCTGAATGTTAGTTTTAGTGCACCGAAAACTCGTACCTTTTATAGACGAGATATTAGAATTTAGGCCGACAAGGAAATTGACTCAAGGTGTGTATGCGGTTAATGGGAAACGTTTCAGATACAGCGTTGGGCGCTATATCTTACGATTTCTGACGGGACGGATCCCTGAGTGGCAAGTGAAATGGTCCACTATTCTTCTCGTTTGATGTGTCGAGTATCAGGGAATAAGTGTAGGTTTCATCAAAGGCATAAAAGAGCGAAATAACTCACATTCAAGTTCTGAAATCTTCTCTAGTAGGCACACACCATCCTATATTACATCGTGAAATGTCCAGTGGCCAGATTCCTAAAGTGGTCATTACACAGACATCTATCATAGATATCTCCGAGGATAAAGTGGAAACTATTATTCAGCATACGGTCCAGATGGTACGTACAAAAGTACCAATGACTTACACTACTTTACTGAATAGTATGAATTCTATGAAACAAGGATCTTACCGTCTTCAATGACCTTCTCTCCTGCGGTATTTGCCAGGAGCGAATGAAGAAGCCGGTAACGTGAGGAACACGTGATTCCGATCACTTGAATATCCAGCTGACTGAATCTCTCTGCCAGACTTTCAGAGTGCGGGCATTCTTTCTGCCGCCCGTGCATCACACGCTGGTTTTGTCGCCTGAAGGGAGACATGACAACTATCGACTTGTCAGATACATTCGTCGGAGGGCCGTGGAATGCGTTAACCTGTCCGACTTGTCGAGCCGTTGTGCAGTGCAGACCAAACAACGCTTTTATAATCGATCAAATTGTTTCGATGGTAGATGAAGCAGTCAGGAAGTTTGAAGGAAGAACACATATTGTAGTAGAGGGGGTCAACGAAGAATTGATGTGGGATAAATATTTCCATCGTGATGCTGTTTAGTTAGTGGTAACACGTTTCAGTTTTGTTGTAGCACCTTCCATTGGAATATCTAGTACAATGCCAGATGGGCATATATTATACTGGCATACATGAAACATATCAGTACAATTTTCCAAAACGAGCTCAGAAAGATTGAAATTTCTTGGCAAATTTTTAAGTTGTGGATCCAGTAATGCGCGCCAATCAGTGACGAGGTGATTTAATCAAATCGTGAAAATAGGTGACCGACCATACACATGTAAGCATATTGCGTCCTCGATCCGGAACTGACAATAATCACCGATTTATACATTCGGAACGAGTCCGAAGTGATACCCCTAACATGTAACACCGCTTCCTTGTAAGTTTAAAACACGTACGAAGGTCATAACATAATAAATTTGGCATCTACGTCAAGTCCGTCTGCATCACTCTGTGGTGTGAGTTTGTTATAGCTTCGCACGATATTTGTGTGGTAGATAAAGGTGTAAGACTGTTTCTGTTCCTCATGAAAAATGGTTTTCATGGAGCAGTCCGTGAAGATATCAACCTTCCAAATAGGTGGGAATGGATAGGAAAGCCATTTAGTTATGTAGATACATATTACACCAAATTTAGAGATACTAGTGAATTTTTAAAAAGAACAACTTTTATTCCCTTGCTACAGACTCTATTAGGTCCCTTGGCACTTGTTTGATGCAGAAAGAATACTATCAGATAAATAAATAGAATTTCATCATAAATATTAAATACATAACATCGACCAGAGCCAGACAATAAGTGCATAAATACTGAGGCATACGCAATTCACAGGTCGCGGGGTGGCTACAATTAAATACGAATGCGGGTACAGGTTGGCACAGCGATAAATGAGAGGTACAAGTTCTACGAGTCAGGGCAACCCCAGACAACCACCCAGTGTATATTCAAGCTGAGGGTATCTTTCCCTTCCTTGTTCTTGTATGTGCCGATGGTGTGGCCAACAGTGACGCAAGATCCATCGGGTAGATCGGTTTGTCCGCTTTCATAGAGCGGTAATCCAGCAACGTCGTCAATATCTTGCGACAATGAGAAATTTACACCCGTGGCGTCATAGATCGGAACTGATGTATATATTTAGATACTGGCAGTTATGTTACAGGACATGGAGCTTACCATTATCGTACGCGCCGAGACTCGTACGGGTAATTTTCCCATGCCCTAATCCGGCTACGGCAGAGGACGTCGATGGGGACGGCAGGTTGCAGTCCAAGAAACTTTGCAACTTAAGGCTGGTTGCTGACTTGCGCTGAGGTGACGCTGCGTTCGAGAAATTACATGAGAATATACACAAAATAAAAGGTTGGTAAATCGTCACTGACCCATATCAGAAACACGTGTGCTGAACGTTAGCCCGGAACCGGACAAGCAAGGTGCAAGGATGCTTCGGAATCCAAATACGGTACCAAGAAAAGCGACATAACACTCGAATTCGTGGGAATGAGGAAGAAGCGTCAACCTTTTGCTAATCGAGCTTCTGTCTTTATACGAGTAAATGTGGCTGCGGACAATATCACACGAAAGAACGCAGCCTGTCATCAGCGCGATCATACAGGACGATTTCCGGCGGCTGGAAACGACATAGACTCCAGCATTGAAGTTTGACGAGGTCTTGACTTCGCCAACGTGAACGCTCAAGGGTGTTGCTCTTGATGGGTTAAAATAGATACTCTTCGAGGTGAACGTGACCGCATCTTTAATCTTCCTGTGTTACAAACATAAGAAAGTCAATCACTCATAAGAAAGCAAAATAAAAATTAGCGCTTCTCACTTCATAACCTCATCGCCTCCGGACAATAAGTCCCTCCAGAGACCGAATTTAAAAAATCCAACGGTATCGACACCATCTGACGGCACCAAAGAGGCAGATCTACGAAGACAAGCGCGCTCAGAAGTGAAGCAAAAAATAAAAATAAAACTACACGAACACCAAATTTGGAAGTTTGTCGTAGGTATTCGCCAATTCAGTATCCGGCAAGCGAGGAATTCTCACAGATTGTTGTGGGGAATCAGGGGCGGCAGGCGATTCAGGGGATGGACTAAGGATATAAACGGATAAGGCACAATTGCAAATCACACACAATGACATAGTGATATCCTACCTTGACGAATCCGGGACATCTGAACTGCATTCTTTACCCGGAGCAGGATCTTCCAATGTGCCGGAGCTAATTGATTGATTTAAAGGGAATTTCTTGGTACCGTGTTAGACCGACATCTTGATGGATTGCTCACCTTCTTTCGTTATCGATTGGTGGATTGGAGAGATCGTTGCCTTTCTTGGACTGAATGTCGGACCTTGATGCTAATCGGTTATCCGACTCTGGGGAGTCGGTGTGGGGCAGCTTCTTTGGTGACCTAATATTAGAGAGAATACAAATATAGATATCGTTAAAACAATGAGCGTCTACCATGAGAATAGACTCGGCGTACTCTTCTTTATCTGATAATTCTGCATCGCCTGCAGATCTTTTGGATGTACTAATATTCAAAATCAAGCAAAGTCCAGTTGTAGATAGGAAAGTCAAAACATACCCCTTTACAGAGCAGGATCGGGTTTTGTTGGCCTGGCTTGTGGACATGGTGTTTCGTTGCTCGATCCGACTCTACGGAATATTTTGTAAGTTTTCGGGGCATCTAATGTTGTTCGTAACACCTACCGAGCGATAATCAGGATAAGTGGTGGGCGGACTGAAAAAATAACCTTATAATTTTTTTCACTGACCTAGGTTTTTATACCCTTCAGCTTCAGGTAGGATATGAAAAAGAATATACATAACTCCCATTCTTAATCAGCGGACACGGCATGTGCATAAACCTCTCGGAACCCATAAAACGCGTTCACACGCTGGGCCTGAGATCAAATGGGGAGTATGTCGTGATAAAAATCGATACCATAATCGTCGAAACGCCACAATACTTGTCATGGAGTTTCAGAAATTCCTTGCAGAGATATATTTGGCAAAATATCTTAATCGACCCGCTCTGAGGACCTGTAAACTATCAAATGAGGTCACATAGAATGCAGTGCACGTCAACTATGAGCGCAATGTACTTACCTGAACCTTACATATTGAACTCCGGTGTGCCCTATTCCCCTCTTCTTTGATGTTGTAGGTCCGCTTCCCAACCCCACCACAGTACTTCTGAATTCATAATGGCTCCTGTTTCACGCAGAAGCGGCATGTTCTACTGCATGTCTGCATGCCAATTCTGAAGAAATCGTGTAAGTCCGTGTGAGACCCAGAGAAAAATGAAACACCTTCACGGAGCGGCGATTTGGATGGCTTTCAACCCCGATACAACTACACGTTGAATAAACCTCTAAGATGGAAGTTTGAGCTATTGCCAGGTGTAAATAGCAATGCATTGATAGTGTTTCACTGGGAAGTGAAATCGGCGGAACATTGCTTCTGATTTAATTACGACTGAAGTGCTGGAGAGTCATGAAGTGTTACGAATGAGATTTCTCAAAAGACACGATAGGACAGACCTGTAAGATATTGCCCGCAGAGCGAGCATACGTTATTGCACACATATATAAGCATAGCACAGGTCTTCTAGCGTCAATCATATAACAGCTTCTTTGAACATCAAGCTGCCCATGGAAGAACACTACGATAAGGAAATTGCTGGTACGTAAAGTGGGATGCATCAATTATTCCAAAGTAAACTCACGTTTGTGTATAGCGAATATACTCGAAAGAGCTCTGCAAGAGGGGAATACCAAATGCCTAACGCGATTATTCGAGGTCAGAACTATAATCTAAACAGCAGCAAATCATGCTTACCATTTTGATAACGATGGCAGGGAGCAAACGTGGCGAATTCATTAGATTTCCAAGTATCCGAAGTAGAGAAGCCTCAATCATTCGTCATTACCCGAAAATGCGGTTCTGAATCGAGCTCATACACTGAAGATCGTGGTCTTATTACCTTCAAAGGAGTCTTGATATCGAAAAGCCTCCCTCCGTTCAACGCAAATGATCTGTACGACCTGCGTCTATGATATTAGTGCACAATGTTGATCATAGATTCCAGTCCCAGGAACGCGTCCAAGTTGAAATACAAGCGCCAGGGGGCCGCCATTTCGGGCTTGAACATACCGCAATTTGAAAATGGGATACGAAATTTAGGTGTCCTCCATGACATTTTGGCGCGTCAATTTCCCGAAGGTCAGTTAGAGTCTTGGGTGCCAGGGGTATCCGGAGGCTCGATGATCTTCGAGGCGAGCAACCGTTTATTCACGCCTGCATACGATATGGGCCCTGGCGCAGCTATCGATTTTCCAGTGGAGTGGGATGTCGGCAGGAAACTTCAGACCCTCGGAGGTGATAAGTTCCAATTTACTGAAGACAACCTGGTATTCTATCGAATGAGAAATATTGAAGACGATATAGAGAGGTGCGAATGCCTAACCGCAATTGTGCTTGAGCGCCGACTCATCCCCATGGTTATAAACAGGTCACACGCGATTCCTCCTGCTAAGTTTCGCCTGGGAGACATTGTTGAAATGGAATTCTTGGTTACTGCGGTCCGAGTCGGAAAGGAAAGATATCGCATGCTTGTCAAGTTGAAGGGCCTAACTCTCGTCGATGATTCATGCTCCAAGGTGAGTTCTCAACCTCCAGGGGTAGCACAACAATTTGCTAATGGTACGGAGTTGCAGCTGGCGTCGCTTTCTCGAATTCAACAACAGATGGACCGGGCAAAGAGGTCTCAGGGTACCAAGCGATCCAGCAGCGATGTCGAAGATGATGATAGCGAGGCACTTAAAAGTGTATCCAGGATGAGAATTGACGCATAGAAACGTTGCATTGGGTTATAGTAACATACATGATGGTGGTACACGTGCAATCGTCGAACGGTATCTAATGCTCAGCCCAATGTTCGTACCGTATGCAGCTAAACGTACCCGTGAATCCTTCCGGTCCAATTTTTCTCGAAGTCCTTCCATCCGCCTACAGATGATAGTGAAGTAAGCCGTCCTAACAAAAATAAAGCGGTGAACATGGGGTCTAGTGTCACATCTTTGGCAAATGATGACCGGTTGGGCGTTGTAAAGGAGCCCGTTAAGTGGAGGAGCGTGTAGCCAGTCGCAAGCAGCTACAGCTGAAGACGAAATATAATGTTTAAAACAAGGCTCAGAAAATGGAAGTGACCAAACGAACTTCGGAAGAAAGGGAACGAAATGCGTCAGATGCTTAGTCATGACTCGCTTGTGTACAAACATCCACTGCAAGGACTTCATGTTTGCTTTTCTGCGACCTCTTGGCGACATATGACAGTCTAATTCGTGCCCCAGCTGGACCCGAATCGTGCAGACAATGCTAGACAACGAGTTTAATGATTAATAAGGGTGAAAATTAAGAAAAAAAACCGGTTCCAGGCAAGTACTAAAAAACATTGTTACAAACGTTCACCGTCGCGCTGCAGCCTATCCACAGGAGGACTCGAACACACAACCAGAGCAACCAATATTGAGATAGGATGGTCCATCTTCATACGTACGGCATGTTCGAGCAACCCCATAGCTGGATCGCCCGTTGGAATTTCGATGCCTTCCTTATATGAATGATTAAATGACCTAAATCACAAGCCTGCTTCCGAACAGCCAATGGACACTAACCTACGAAAATTGCCCGGTTGCATTGTGGGGTTCGGTGTAGAGACAGTCTAGGTGAGTTTCCTTATAGTTGATGTTGCTCGAAATCACTTTTCGTGCTGTCGCGTGTATGTTTCTTTGTTGCGCTTTACTGTGCGTGTACACGTTCAACTGTCAGCCGCGAGTAAGATGTCGTGATTCGATCCACTTACAGTGTCTAGTTATCATTGAACTCGTTGCTGTACCTCAGGATTGCAGAACGCGCGCGAACTTTCTAGGAGGACACAGCACACTCTTTGGATGAAACGACTGGGATTGCAGAACGCGCGCGAACTGTCTGGGAGGAGTTAACACAGCACACTCTTTCAACGAAACGATTTTTATTACCTCAAATCGCACGAAATAGTGTCTGTCTGTTTGCGTTCATCTTGGATGTCTTCGTGATCGCCAACATCTTATGTTATTGCTTGCTCGCTTTCTGGTCCTCCTAAAATTGTACGCGCAGCTGGGAACTTGATGCTTGTCTGGCTTGCCCTCAACTGCCGATGGCCGCAACCTGCAACTTGGTCCCTTTGGGGTGGCTTGTAGTATCTATGACCAAATCAAAATGTGACAGTGGAGAACAGCTACTGTGCACCTACCTGCTCGAGCAGCAACCGAACGTTCTGGCTAAGTTAACTTGTGAAGGGCGGTAACTGGGTGCTTCTTCGGTCACATGCGTACATGAAGTCCCGCACCCGCTGGTGTCAAGACTCGGAAAAGTGGTGCTACACTGGTGCAAACGAGCACAAACTGGGGTTCTTATCTCGCGTACTCCTTCAAGAGCAGTTCCCCGTCGATATCGATGCCTAGATTAATACAGGAAATGTGGATTCGAGCGAATCCTTCCTGACAGTATGTTCTACTGTACTGATTGATCTGGAAAGTTTCTCAGCAACCCTCAGACCTTGGAACTCTAAGGTACCTTGAAGGACACTTACCGCCGTGTGTTCAGTCCATGCTATTCGCTGCCAAGGAATCCTTTGTTTTAATTGACCTCGTTCTGTTCGCAGAACAAGATGTCCTTTCGATGGCCATGTAATATCAAATCCTCCACGGTGAGTCGGATTCACGTCGCCTCCTTTACGTTCTCGATACAGGACCAAGTTCGCGCAGTTGTCCCATGATGTTGTGAAATTCGGCCTCTTGCCGGCAGGAGGAAGGGTTGGACCCCCTCTTCGAAATCATTGCATGCTCATGGGACCGCACGTCTACGTTCCATGTCAATATTGATTCACGAGCGGTTCATCCTATGAGCGATACTGTGGCTGGTCGTCTGGAACGATAAGGTCTCGGATTGAGGGCTAAGCTTTGGAGATAAACTCTTCGATGGTCGAGGTATCTTACGGAGGGAGGTTATAGCGACTCGAAGTAAGCAAAGAGATATTGTCTTTATTCAAGACATACTCTCTTTATTACTTCGTTTCCCCGCCTTGACTCGATGTTGGAGAAGTCGAAGAGCGTAAAAACTGATATAGAGAATAGGTAGGCCTTCAGGTAGGTAAGTGGTAAGGCTCTCAATTGGCATGACGACGCGACTTGCCTGTCATCTGACAAATACGCACGGCCTAGCAAGCGGCTCAATTCTTGTAGGTAAAAATCTGGCGTGTACAAACTGGTCCGTCACGGCTCGTGTCATTCTCCAACAATGTAACTAACTAGTTAGTTATTTGACCTGAACTATATACTTTGAGAGCGACCCCAAACACCCGTGAGTTCGATATCCCACCGTCGCCGGTTCAACTTGGATACTACGTCTCCACAAAAAGTGTACGCACTTGTACTGCAGATAGGACAGAAAGGATACCCTCCAAAGAAAGAACTAACGGATAATTGTGGGTCTTGAATCTCTGCATTTTAATATATCACTGATACCAAATTATCGACCATAATGGAAAGGGTCGTGGGGTTGGTTTAAAAGTCGTATTTCAACCCTCATAGTCCCTTTCTTTCATCCTGTACCACTCCATACTCTGTAGCAACGGTCGATTTCAGGCCTATTCCTCTAGTCATTATAAGTCATGGGCATTCTAGAACATGACAATGTTGTATGGACAAGTAAAGTATTTGTTTGGTTGCTCGTTCCTCCACTAATTGCTATCCAACAGTTTTCATGCAGATAGGAGCCGTTCTGGGGGTGGCCGTTGCTGCTTGGAGGATACTATACCGTTACCGATGGATGGATTTGTGGTTCGACGACTATCTGGTGGGGGTGGCTGCTGTTGGCTGCACTAGTATGTTCATTATAATTGCCATAGCCTGTAAGTTGTGTATTACTTGGTGTTGTGCTCTAACCAACTGAGTCAATTTCATAGCAGGAAAGCCTAGCGGACATATGCTAGCGCTGTGTCTTTGGGCTTCACTCAACATCAAAGCAATTCTAATATGGTAGGTCACTGATTTTCTTCGTCAAGTCGTTATATGAAGGTTGTGCAGTTCAACAAGACTAGAGACATTAATGTCCATTGCTCGCCTATACCGGATGAGACGCCGAAAAGTGTATACAATGCATATCTTAGCGGGTATCATATTCCTCCTCGGCTTCCCTCCCGTGATGATTTTATCCAACTACCCATGCGCTAGGGATCTATCTTGGCTGAAAAATGATGATCCTGTGTGCCCCTTTACTATATCTCAGTATTTATCATCCTTCGCTAGTGAGTATATTTTTTATATTGACTTGAGCGGCATACTCATCCAGAGCTTTTAGTTGAATTCATAGTCGACTTCCTCTTATCATTATCACCCCTCCACATATCTAAGAACCTGACAAGTAAGAAGGAAACATTTGTCGTCGCAGCAAGTTACTCATCGCCGATCTGGGTCCTGATTACCAACTTATTCGTTGCTGTCTTTGTGTTTCGTACCCGACACTTGGGGCCTCGCATACTTCTTCTTCTAATGAACATTACTGTAAGTCTATTTTTACTCCTCGTCATATACAACACGTCAGTGCTTCTACTTTGCGACAGGTTATCATCCGTGTTTTCTCATGCAATATTGGAATCATTGCCGGGTACATACATAGGGGTGCGGAACCTCCGAGGCAACCGCAGACGACGGAAGAAAATAATACGCAGGATAATCCCGATGCAGATGCGGACGCCGCTCAGGAATCGACGATTGGGTGGCACGAAATGTTACGCGCGCAAGAGTTGACTTCGCCCACGCAGAACGACAGTAGCCGCTCGTAAGCTGCCCGCCAAAGCCCCGTCTCGCCCTATGATCATACAGACAGGTACAGGGCGTAACACCTGCATAGTCTCACGGCGTTAGGACCCTTGATATGCGAGTATTTTTATTTATTGCCTCAGGCATAATTATTTTCCCTGCTCCGTTCGGACCTCCGTCCCCATCGATCAATAAGCATACTGTATACTCCTTTTTGTATCGGGGTTCACGTTATGTATTTACGTAGCTCCTTTGCGCTTACTGTATATATTTTTTCTACTTCAATTATTCATAATTCTAAGGTTTCTTTGAGTTGCGCCAAGCAGGGTAGTTGAAACTGCCTATAAAACCATCCTTAATATTGCAGAGAAATTAAAACCTGCACCCACTGCAAGATGCGTGACTCAGACGTTGCAGACATAATTGATGAGCAGCGTCTATATAGACCAGTATGGTTTCCTTGAAATTTCATCAATGACTACTTTATAATGAACAGTGTTTGCATAAAAGCATGCTGCTAGATACACAGGCCTGCTATTTGGCTCCCAATGCGAACTTCCCCATGTCGTACCAGTTATATGCGACACCGGATTCACAAATGCCAGCAAACCAAGCGAACTCGCGATAGAGACCTGGATGAGTGTGTTCTCACTCCTCTCGCCTCACATGGTTAATCTGGATGATTACTGCATTGTTGTACCCCAGAACCCCGCAGAGACGGATGTTTTTTATACGATTTACTTCGTCGACCAGGTCAGCCGGCCAAATTTCTTTGAATCAACCGTGAACCTTTCTGTGACTTGTGCGCTAATGTTTAAAATGTAGGGATATGGGCCAATCGAGTGGCATTTCAACTCTCTCATTAGCGGATTAAGTCAAATATCAAATTGCGACTGGTATGGCTCCGTACTGGTTATCAAGCACGGGCAACAATGCCTCCATAACATTACACTCGATGAAGTCACAAAAGTTCAGGGAATTGTCATGGCATAAGCATTATAATACCTTTCCACCAGTGTCCAAATTCGTCATTCATGTTGTTTTTTCCCATAGGCACCTGGACATTTTGAGACTTCAAATTTAAGGGAAGCTAGGCTCGGTGTCGTTTCAAAGCTCCTAACAAAGGAGGTGCATTGCATACATCACGATTTAGAAATTATGACGTTTTGATAGAAATCAACGTGCCCAGTTGACATATATATATATGTGTGTGTGTGTGTGTTCCGACAATGCATTTTAAGGGGCCCATCTATTGACAACATACACATGCTGAAATTGGGCCGACCATCGACTGCACCTTTCAGCACAGGGTAAGGTCGGTTCGGAGATATCACCATATTGGGACAAGTCCCTGTGCCGAGTTCATTGTATCGCGAGACAATGAAAAAAATAACAAAAAAAAAAGAATATTTTGAATAGAGCTTGCGGATCTCGTGCACGCACACGATAGATGCATATTTTCGACTTCACCAAAATACACTTACTGATCAGAATGGAGTTGGGAGAACCCACTTCCGAGTCCAACGCTTACTAGCACTCCAAACCAATCATTGCAATGAAATATTTAGAATAGAGCACTCTGGCTTTTGAATTGTATTTAATAAAAAATTGAAATTATCATGTACAATGATATGTGCTGCACGTCTTTGCTGAACATTTACCGCGTGACGCACGGCGACGAGCGCAGTCACATATACATCACGTGAGGGCATTTCGGCGCTCTACCTCTGATCCCGCCTCAAAAATCGGAAAATGGAAACCCTCAACATCGTAACAGCGCCCCAAAAGTTCAGGCGTGGCTAGACAAGCATACGAGGACATCAAACACCTACATCATATACCTGGGTGTAAGAACTTACGACGCGGAATCCTGAGGAAACATTCCCAATCAACGATGACCGTCTGAGCAGCTTCCTACAGTGCAAGCCACTTCAAAGTCTATTGTCAGTACATATTCGGTTTCCTCTGACCTAATAAGACATACTCACGTAGATGCATAGTAGTCAAGCCTAACAAACGGGTACCCCTCCGAAATTGTAAGATCCAACGCAGACACGAGGAACGTTTACGGAGAGGGGGGTGCATAGCCCATCGTCGGGAACATAAACATTTTAAACGGTATCTAGAGCTATACTAGTTAGCAGGAGAATCAAACCAACAAGTTTATATACTCACCGAATATCCTGACGCACGACAGAACGAAGTAATACGACAACAAACTAATGCAGCATGATATTGAGCATCCATGATGTATGGGTCTCGGGCGCGATATGTATGAACTATGAAGTCAGGAGTAAGGTGAGTAGGAGCTGAAGGTATTACCATGGAGCGGGCAACAGTAGGAACACTAATCTTCGACATCGACTCTTCTCGCGTTGCATGATTTACGCATCGTCGTTATCCAGAGACGCTGTGACTGCTGTAGGACTAGGACAGGAAGAATCACTGAAACTACGAGTAGGGCTATATTCATACCGAGAGATTCTAAGGCTTAAACTGGCGTCAACGGCATACTACGCGCTCCTGCTGGTGAAATTTTCATGGACCAAAGGTGCCTACAGTATGTTCTCCCGCGAGGCTCATCACAATTCTCAGGAGACTGGACATCCTTTTTTGAAGTGCGTGATTCACGCGTCGTCGTTGTCTGGAGACTCGGTGCAGAAGTTCCCCAACTGTGACTACTATAGGATGGTAAGAATTGTTGAAGCTGCGAGCAGGGCTATAACCTTACCAAGAGACTCTAAACTGTCTTACCTGATGTCAATGGTGTACTAGGTGCTCCTGGTGCCGAAAAATCCAAGGAACGAAGGCGCCAACAGTATGTTTTTTCCCGGAGGCTCGTCACAATCCTGTCGCAGACAACCAACATAAGAGTGAGCGGCAAGAAAGAACGACCTCGAGCTTTCTAAAGCTTACTATTGACCTTGACATGTATCGTGGTACTGGATTTTGGCAGTAGGGGCCAAAGAAAAGTCACCATAAAAAGACAGTAAGACTATGCCATGCCTGTGGATAGGGTGCTTTTGTCGCTATAAGCCAGGACAACCTTTGATTCAATTTCTGGGAGACAGCGCGGAGAAAGAAACAGACTGGATCCAGATATAGAAGAAACGAAACGGTTCGCCTTTGCCAGTGGCATACCTCGGTTCATTATATAAGGCACCCATTTCAACACGCGACCCATTGCCATTTTTGACCTCCCCGTTTCTTGTCCCTCGAGCGCTCCCCCCCAAAAAAAAATAATGGATGCAGCCATATCCAACGCAAGTAACAGCCGTACGATATCTTGGTCAAACAAATCCAATTTTCACATATGCTTGACCCCATCCGATGGTGCTTGTCCCCCTCCATCGCAAACAGCACTGCGCGTCGAAGCGAACAGGTAAAGGTACGTTTTTTTTTTCATGTATACCCAGTTGGAATACTGCATGGGACCCCGAAGTCATGTCGTATGCGGCTAGCTTTTCTTCCTTCTAGCTTGACCAGTTAAGGAGCCGAGCCAGCAGGTTTATGCAGACATATCTCACGCTAGCCACCTGGACATCTGGAATCTGGGGTCCATGACTAGATGTTAACGTCGTTAATCTCAAGTCAGATGAATATAAAATGTATGCCTTTTTCTTTTTTCGCTTCTTTCTCCCCCTCTTTCTTGCTCCGTTACCAGCCAAATCGCTCGACGAAAGGCTCAGAAAAAAAGTGACGCTCGCGCGCTGTTCGTCGAACTTCTCCTACTTAAATCATTCTCTCTTCCCCCCCCCCTCTACTCCGCTCCACTATCACTCGGGGAGATCTCACAGCTCACAGTCGCGTCGACGCACCCAACAGCGGTTGCTGAACTCGTTTCCCTCACCTTTTACACTTTCACCCTTCCTTTTTTATAACTCTACTCCAAAGAGACTTCGCTCATTATGCAAGCCATGGGAGCTATACCTCGTCCCTTGAGTGGTAAGTACTGCTTCTTGAACTTTCCCAGATGTACTGAAACAAAAATCTATATCACAGTCCCAGTCTACTTGCTTCATGCAGTCTCTTTGGGCTGCGCGCTGCTAAGAATGGGCTCGAAGCTATTTATAAAGCGCAAAATTTATTGGTGTCCTGATCTTATATTCTTATTGGCCGTGATAAGCAATACAGCTCTTTTGGCGGCTCTTATTATTATAGGTGAGCTACATCCACTTGCAAATGATATACGCTGACACATCAAAAGACGTTGCTGGGCGCGAGTTCATCTCGCCACGGATGTATGTGATAGCCATTAACACCCACTTCTACGTCATATGGTATGCTGTTCATTTCATACCTCATATAAACGTGTTCTCATAGTCTATATAGGCTCATGAGAGCTAGTCTTGCAACGCTACTTATCCCTATCGTTATCCCGCTCGACGGATGTCGAGACAGGGTCTACCACTTCTTGGCCGTTATTTTATGCTTATCCATTGCTACAGCATATTGCGTCACTACCACCCTAACCTGCAAAGACAAAGAGGCTGGATGGAGTAGCAAGACTACAATACACCCCTTTCCAACAGCCATTCTCGTAGTAGCACCCCTCAGTATGTCCGCTCTCCTGTTCTATATCTTCTGTCACTCAACAAATCCAGGTGGCATTGTAGTGGATACATTTATGGCATTCGTCGCCGGGAGAGTTATCATACGCTCTAATATGTCTTCAGCCCAGAAGGCATGTGTCGTCTCAGGGATATGGTGCGGCGCTTCAACCATGGCAATAGACTCAGTGTGGTGGATTCTCACCGCCACTATCTTTCCGTCACGCCCATCTGTTCATGTCTGCCTCGCGAGCTTCGCAGTGAGACCGTTTCATCTATCTACCCTTACTCGTTTGATGCTGACATCACTTTGGGATAGTCGTGCTTCTCTCTAACCATGGGATGTATGTCTACTGTGGCACGCTTGGTATATCAACGTATACAAAATGCTCAATCTAAGAAGTCTAAAGAGAGTCACAACGGCAACAATTACGACGGGGTTTCAGCGAGAATACAGTTCGCAGTCATTGCAGGCATCTCCGAGGAGGAAATAAAAACGGACAACATTACTGCGGAGGTTGAGAAGATCGCAAATCTCCCAGAGCTTCGGGCTACTCCTTCGATGTCCCATAGCACCAAATCGGATATCGAATCAAGCTCCAGCAGCACTATTTCTGGCTGAGTCACAGGCAGTTCAGCCGTCAAGGATACTTGGTCAACGTACAACCTTGAAATTTTTTGGCGACATCAATATATATCAAACACTCCTTCTTTTTCTTTCTCAATATCCCAGCTCTTCCTTGATTAGCTATTGCCCTTCTTTTTCCGGGTCGTTTCATAGTCATCATTATTGCTCTCCCGGTATACCTGTCCACTTTTTCTCCGTTTTTTCTCATGTACAAGAATTTCCAGCTTGAAAGAGTTCGGAAGAGAATGACCTGCGGGCGGCTATACAATTATCTAACATGTTTAACAAATTAACAAATTTTCAATGCAATAGTTTAGCAAACCAAACATTAACCCCTTCCTCACGCCATGCGCGGGAATGATTGAATACTTGTATATCGCTTATTACAATCAGTGTCACTTAGCCCATTCTGGCGCCTATAGATCTATTTTCGGATCTCAGATAACCGCATAAGCGAAAATACGGGCCACGGTACACCCATTACAAATAGCGCACCTGAAATGTTCCTTACTATGACGCTATGATGTTCTGTACGTAGTGGAGCTGCGGTAGCAAGTCGAATAGAAAGGTCGCGTATTGATGAACTTGAAGCAATCAACCTCGAACCTTGAAAGTCAGGTCAGTCCGAGACTCCATACGATGGATATCGTACAACACACAGCAAGGAAAATGTACATAAGCCTCACATTTTCTTTGGAAATTATTCTAACTAAGTGCATCTTATTCCACCTGAAATGCCTAGTAAGAATGCCTAATACTCTCTTGTTGCTATACGCATTCTGAAATTTCTCATTCAAAAGAACAGGCAATTCAACGGACAGGACAACCCTTGGAGAGTACATCGTCCATAAACAAAAAAAAAATGAAGAAGATCCAAAGGATGACTACTGCCCATTACGTTCGACGCTCCAAGCGCATTGGAAGCATGTCTAATGCTCCTCCCGGCCAAAAAACAATCACTGCCGCACGGCAGTTTTTCGACATACCGGAAATGCTGGACCACCTAGCAGGAACCTTACAGTGGCCAGAGCTCACTAATCTTGCGAACACTAGTTTTTATGCTAGCAAGGTCGTAGGAAGAATTATTCGCGGACGCATTAGGAGCAAATCAGCGCCTTTCTTCAGCAAACCTGAAGATATGGAAGCACTATTCGAGGTGCTCCGCAGGGCACATGCCTCAATTACGGGTTCCCTAGCATGGTATATCATGACCGCCGAAGATGTTCAACACACGAGCGTTCCTCTTATGGATCTCAACATTATCGCACCCAGAGGGATTGAAAATGTCCTTCCATGCATCGACTTTTTTCGTAATCTCGGTTACAAACATATATGGTGTAAGACCTCAAGCGATCCTTACAAAGATGTCGCCAGTCGCATTATAAGCCTTCAGCGCAGGGTAAGTTTCCATAATTTCATTATCTGGTCATCCTATTTACCTCTACAACTAGAAGTACGCAGTGACTATCACAGAAAGCAAAACGGACTCGGTTTTGCCAATCGTGGTTGCTTCCCCACTGACTTCGATGATGAACATCATCAGCCCATATCGGATATACTGTATGTATCCATCGCTACTCCGAGACCGTACTACCGTCAGAGGTGTGCACAGTGTTCCAGATACCACTATGCATCGGTTAAAGCTCCGTGGGATCCACGTACAGTGGTCCACCTCTGCACATCGGGAACCTTGTGGACAAATTTGTCCAGCGCTGTGGAGAAGGACTGAAGGATTGACAGGAGTGGCTTGCACTGTTTGGAATCCGTTCGCTGATACCAAATTTATCCCGGATCCTCCATCCAAAGAAGAAGAACTAGGATATGCCAACTTCAAATGGCGACTAGGATTTGTATGCCGCAACCGAAGATGCCCAAATTCTTCGCCTGCTATCACGGCTTCGTCAGTCACCCATGATCGACTTCGTTAGAATGTTTGTATGCTACTACTAGCACTAGTTAGATACCTATATCTAGAGCTATGAACTATCCTATCACTACTGCGAAAGTTGATTTTACTTTACGGCCATGAAGCATACCCAATAAAATTTGAGCACTATTCACGAAACACACTGGTTTTGTTCACTCTCTCAAGGCGCGCAACCTTGGAAAGTAACGACACAGCACAATGCCGACGGACGGATTACCCACTTTTTCTCAATTTGGCATGACCCGCAAAGTAGGATTATTTTATGTACGTCACAACTTTTCTCATGTAAAGGCCGCCATTGTGGTACTGACATATGTAATCATTTACTACTTGTGTTTCTAAATTTCTGGATTTTAATATGTCTATGATATATTGTCTTCAGACTACAAAGAGGAGCCGTGTTAGATAAATTAAATCGAAAGCATTTCTGGCACATACAAACTCGTGAACGGAATGGTTGTAAGTCGTAGCAGATGCAGCGCTAGTGTGGATAATTCTATTGATCCGAGAGTCCGCATGACACTGAGTAGTTGGTGCGTCACGTAATTGCGCCGATGGAGAAGGCGCGCGGACGAATTTTGAAGATGCGCAAAAATAGTTGTGCTTGCTCAATATTCAATCTTGACATTAGTGCACCTATTACACAATGAATGATGTGCGTGCTTTGTAGGGAGTAGCACACAACGAAAGTTTCTGCACCCATTTTAAGATATTCTAGGCTATAATACAACCTTAAAGTGGCGGGGAATGGGTAAAATAGGCTCTCAATATATGTGCTCGCTTATTATGCCATGATCATTGCGCATGCGTCATTGGGAAAAGAATCATGCGCGTAACAATCAGAGCAAAGTCCGCACAATAATTTGTCGCCCACCCTTTTTGGACGTAGATATTCTAGACCTTAATAAAGCGCGGAAAGGGTAAAAACAGAGTTACTCGCCACTGTGTCTATATATAGTGTGTCGCGCACCGGTGTTCCATTTTAGGACTTGCGTGCAAATTGACGTGCATTTACAAGGAACCCCTTCTTGCGTAGGAGAACCCTTCTACTCACTCGAGTCAACCACGACTAACATTGACACACGTGTCGACTGGAGACTACAATAGCACTTACCTAGTCCCAGGCATTGACATTTCCAGAGCATCTAAGATATTGAGAATCTCTTAGAAGCTGAATTATTCCTCATTTGAGTGTTATAGATGTATTCCAATACCATAGTATATACCTCAGTACCTCATGTAATGACTGAGTAATAATTTTCAATTAAACTTTTAGATTTCCCGCGAGTAACAGAAGTCACCAGAGAATGTTCTGCACACTCCCTATCAGTTCAGTCATCTGTAAGGCCCTGTAAGTCGTTTTACTGTCCTTTTTTTGCCCTCAAACAATGACTACAGCCCTATAGAAAGCCATTGAGGAACATTTGACCACCCCTTTTGCCCACAAACACAAAAACCATCGCCAATGCTAGTCACAATTCGACTCTTGAGGTACTCGCTTACCCGAAAGGCCACAGCACGAGCGCAGAACATAGAATATGTACGCCGTAGCCTGGATTCAAAGATGAGGACAATCGCGGCGGATATGGATGGACAACGACTAGCCCAAGGGCCTATGGACGGCGGGACGGCAATCATCAGGTGAGTTTGCAGTTTCTTCCTTGTCTGCTTTCTTCGTGACGCTTTCGGTAGCTCCGGTCTTCATGCTTCGCCCACCTGCCCTGATAATCACATCACCGTCAGGTTTTTTGTATCTACTGGGGAATACGCTGCCGTCGCCCATATTTTCGAAAAAGCAGACCCGGAGTATTTCCTCGCCGCCAAGGATCGTACAAGCTTGAAGTGGAAGAACACCAAGCTTCACCATCATCTTTCCAGCCTTGAACCTTGGGTTGGCCGCTGGTCTGACGAGTAGCGCTAGTAATTAATCTTTTGTGCTTTATGTTTGTACTGCGTCGTCGCAAAAAATCGATTTCATTTTATTTTTCGTATCTTCGCCTCAAAGTATGAAATGTTCGATTTTGATTCAAATAAAAACATATTACATACGAAAAATTTGACAAAATATACTACAAAAATATGTAAGAAAACAATAGAATACATGCGGAAGCGTTACCCATGTCCGAAATGTACATATAGCAAATCGACCGAAGGCCGTGGAACAAGCGCCCAACATTTCTTTCTAAGTTCCAACGTCACGTGTAAACCGGTCTTTAATATAACCGGTTTCGACCAAGCAATAGCAAACAAACCGGGTAATGAAACATATGGTTTCTCACATTCCATTCACCAGCGTAAAACGATTCCTTATTACATAAGGTCTCGTAAAAGTAGGGGCAAAAAGAAGATCACGGGCGTACCAAAAAGCACGCTAAAAAGAGAGAGTATATTGCACGGGGGTAGTAATAAGTCATAGGCAGCAAGCAGTACTAGAAAAATCGAAGTAAAAAGAT
>Ga0247779_1000497_pt1 | contig 24732 bp, 27 predicted proteins | sample UWRJL221509R5_FD_179925 | JGI IMG/M metagenome (GOLD analysis project Ga0247779, IMG submission 179925) | Plant litter microbial communities from Arlington Agricultural Research Station in Wisconsin, United States - UWRJ-L221-509R-5 | ecosystem: Environmental > Terrestrial > Plant litter >... | reverse complement strand
TGCACAATGCAACTTTCTATATGGCTGTCATAGAAGAATACGGCACTGGGATTGTGAGTATTCAAGTCCATACTCTTCTTCTTGATGGGCTTCAAAGCAACGGATATGGTTGACAGGCATCCGTTGGTTATCGAATGAGTTTAGTTTTCAACCGTATTTTGTACAACGTTACTAGGGCACCATCGACCCAAAAAAAAACCAGATCTGATAGTTTAGGCCCATACCTATATCATCTCCGATACTTTCTTGTTCAAGGACTCACAAATAAACATATATATTGATAGTTCGACAGACATTCCTCCCTCCGTATACATACATATAATACACTGGACGTTATCTTTCTTATGACTCGGGGCGCATCTTGTTCAGGGTGACCTTGACACCTAATTGTCACCGACGAATTGATCGAACCAACGGAATACTTCGTAGTGCCACTTCAAGCTATAAAAAAAGGTAGTAATCTTAGTTACACCGTAGCTGAATTCATGAAGAGACCTCCTAGGTACCTGTTTCCATGATCCAATACCCAATGGTTCTCATCTGGGAAAATCACCAGTCGACTGGGAATGCCCAACCTGAGAACACGAGAATCGCATTAGTTGGTATATGCTTTATGAAGCCCTCAGCTTTTACTTACTGTTGTAATGCATGAAAAGCGGCGATACTCTCGGTTTCGGGGAGACGGTAGTCTTTACTTCCGTGAATTAGGAGCTGCGGTGTGGACCATTTAGAAACAAAGTTGGCTGGGCTGAATCTGAGAAACGGCGAAGGGACGTGGTCAGTAGCTGATAAGAAGTGATCCTATAGAAGGATTACTTCTCCGATAACGCCTTGCTCTTAGGATCCCATGGTCTGCCTCCCCATTCATGGTTGAACTATTGAAATAAGTCAGCACGTGAAATTATTATATATATGTCAAAGACACTTACGAAAAATAGCTCGTCAGTGCTGTAGCCATTGTAGTTGGAGTCGAAGACCTGAATTGAAAAAATCAAAGATCAACCAATGTAAACAGCTGGTAGTCACGTTTCTTACACCATCATGGCAAACAAGGGCCTGAGTATCGATATCTTAGTATTTGAAAGGATGAAACGACAGAAGTGCATGCGTACTTTGAAGTTGAATCCAAATTCAGGATGTCCTTGAATCCAGCTGAAGACAAGATCAGTATAAATCGCGCAATATATCATCAGAATTTTTTACTTGATTGCATATCCACCCCAGCTAGCACCTGCGGCTACTGCACGATCAGCGTCAATCTAGAGCAAACATTCACATTAGCCCCATGGCACAGAAAAAGCAGGACTTAAATAACATACTTCTGGATATTTCCCAAGCGCAAACTTCCAGCCATTGATCATATCAACGAACGGCTTGCCTCCCCAATCCTCGGCGATAGAGTCGGTGAATTCTGTTACCAGAGAGGTGGTGATCAGTCGTTAAAGCTACGATTCATAGTAACGCAACAATTTAACGTGCCTTGCCCAAATGTAGTGCTACCAGTTGGATTAATCATGATCACAAAGTAACCTTGCTGGGCAAAGACTGTAGAGCAACGTTGAACGTACGTAATTGAGCGAGATGAATCCATAGAGATCATTACCATTGGGATTCCATCGGTTTGACCATTGGTCTTCCCAAGCACCTTGTGGACCTAGAATCATTAAGACACAATAAGGATACATTCTTTGTGTGCACCTGTAGAAGAACAAACCTCCATGGATTAACAAGACGCCGGGCCACTTCTTCTTTTCGCCAGCCTTCCATCCTTTTGGTTTCAAGGCCCAGCCCTGGACATTTTTGTCAAGGGCGCCCTTGAACCAGAATTCTTCACCTTCACTAAGATTCTTGCCCTTTAGATCCACTGCACTAAGATTGGTAATTTGGTCAATCGTTGGCTTGGCTGAAGCGGCATTGCCAGACAAAATGCCAGCTTCAAAGGATTTAAGATTAGTAGCCACAAATACATCGTTCGGTGACGTGAGCGAAGACTGGCTGAACACGATTTTGCCTCCCGGAAGAGTCTGCAATCCAGAAGCGGCTTTGCTGTGGGTAATAGCAACAGGAGTAGTGAACTTCTTGTCGAGTTTAGGGTGAGTCTCAGACTGCGAAGGTGTTGGAGGAACCGGGAGAGCGAAGACTTTAACTTTGGCTTCATCTCCGGCAGTCAAATAGATAAAGTCGTCATCTTTAGAGAACTAGATAGAAGTGAGCTATCACATTTTACAACTCGTTATTAGGTACTCACGGCCAAATCACTTGGTGAGCGGTCCCAGTCTTGGGTGACTGTGAATCGCACTTTCTTCTCAAGATCATAGATGACAATTTTGGCACTAGATGAACTCGATATTAATTTCCATACGAGTCATACCTGGTACACAAACGTACCGATCCGATTCATATCCGTCTTTGTCCAGCTCAAGCCAGGCAACTTTCGTTCCTTGAGTGTTGAAGACAGGGCTGTGAATAGCACCCTGCTTTCCGGAGGTAAGTTCGACAGGTTTCTCGTCACCGCTAATGGGAACAATGTACGTCTAGGGCAAATCATTTAAGCTCGTAAGAGAACAAATGGCAGCAGTCGGGAAAACTTGTCACTCACGTTCTGTTTAGTGTGCCATGCCTCTGGAAGCTCCGGATCTTTGGAGGTATAGACAATATGAGTATCAGAAACGTCGAAGTCGTCTGTTCCACCAAAGGGTTCAACGGGAGAATACTAATGGGAGATCTAAGAACTCGGGGGCAGAGTGTGATGATAAAGATTCATGACATACATGTTTTGTTCCTTGCAAGGGACTCTTCACATCGCTACCAGTCATCCAAGCCCCATCCTCCTTTTTGAGTTGAACGCTGAAGAGTTGAGATCCTTTATTACCCTGCCACTCATCCCAATGCCTGACATATGTCGTGTCGTAGACAAATGCGTTATTTCCCCGATCTTCCCATTCTTTATCCTGTTTAGCAACGGTGCTCAGGTTGCCATCTGGATACACTTGCGCTGAAAAGACGAGATTGCCTGTCTTCGCGTTGTACCGGAAGTTACCTGCTGTCTTGCTCGGGATGGATCCAATCTTTTCCGGAGAAGCATAAGGATTCACTTCATCGTCATCGGTAATGTCGTCTGTGATCTCGTAGGCGTAAAGTTCCGTTTCCTTTTCGCCTGCAACAGCGTGTGCAATGGTGCGTGACGATAACCAGAAGGCATCTCCACCTTTCTCAAACTATAGAGCGTGATGTTGAGTCTGTAACAGTTTCTGACGGTCGAAAAAATAACGTACTGGTATTTGTATGATTTTGCCGTCTGTATTCGGATCGAGGGTAACAACGAAGATGGATTTCTTATTCCTGAAGGCGTGAATATGAGCATAAGAAGACGCGCCCAGATCAAATAAAGTCATATATACTTCTTGTCCTCGAAAGAGAACTTGCTATAAGGGATAATCGCGAGGTCTCCCACATCGTTCGAAACAGCAGTTCCTGGTCGTCCGAGTTGAACCTGTGAATCACGTTGACGGCTATCTCGAGCAATAAGGCACCTTGGACACTCACCAAGTCCTTCGGCGCGAAGACATCTGGTCCTTCATTGAAACTGAACGCTTTACTACTCGGAACCTCCATGTTTTTCAAGTTAGTGGAAGATTGTTGCAAGGGAACTTGGCCTGGAATCTGGGTCGAGAGACCCAAGAGCGCGAAAGGGAACCTCATATAGTCAAGGCCGGAAGGCTGCCGGGAATACTTCCAAGCCGTCCACAGGTGTTATAAATGAGAGATGTAGATTGATAAAAGATGAAAGTCGTGAACGCGAACACACGAAAACGTGGGCGAAATTGGCAAAGTTTTAGCGCCATTTCGCGTGATATGGGCCCGTGCCATATGATCTATCCCAATGAACACATGGTGGTTGATAATTTCTCACTTAAAAAAAGTCAAGGTATCACAAGGCGCGATAATCTATTATGCACCAGAATAAACGCTAGAGAAAAAGGTATAGTACATGGAAAAAGGAAGGCAAAACAAGGTTGAATAGACAGTCTATTCACTCATCTCAGCATCCTCAGCATCGCCCTCCTCCTCATCCGCGACACCCTTTTCTTCTTCGGTCAAGCCTCCGCCTTCAATCTGAACAACTTCCCCTGTTGTTGAGTCCCATCGGGAGAGAAGGCCTACGCGGAAAGTGACCATTCTCACACCTGTGAGTTTTAGAAGTTGGGCTTGCTCGCTCGTGAGGGCTTTGCCTTTTGTGCATAGTTTATGGGGAGCGGTTAATGTCGGCACACCCTTGACCATCGAAGTCGTCAGACCAAGTTTCCTTAATTGAGGATCTTCGTTATGGGGGAAAGGTTCTGGTGGGTCGGAGTGGTGTCGTAGAACAGGTCCAACAGGTAAGACTACAGTGCGAGTTGCGATGTTGCCTGCACGAGCATAATCGGGTTGTTGGAAATCGGCAAACCATTCGATGACTTCCTGTGGTTCTGTGTCGGTGAAGAATAAACCAACTTGACCTTTTATTTGCTAAATAACATGTACGCGATTAACTCAAGAAGTTGAAAGCAAATTTTGTTGAGGCGTACCTGAGCCAACTTTGAGAGGCCTAGCCTGTGTTCCTCAGCATCTGTTGTACCCAACGCCTTCGCCATAACCGCACCCCGGCCAAAAAATATTCTCCCTGAGCTAAATAAAAATTCGATCAGCGCTCCGCGCCAAAGTTCCCAATAAATTTTCGACGCACTCTTTCCATAGCTTCCGGACTGTCTTCAAGTGGGCATTGCGCATAGAACCGACTTCGAATAGCCAGCAGTACCTCCACTTGTCTGCATTGGCTTGCAGCTAATTTTCCAGACATCAGAACAAAAATCATTTTCGCGATCAATTTAGACAAACCTCAGTCATCATGGCATTTTTATGCTCCTTGGTCTTTTTGGAGACTTTTGTGAGGGATACTAATATTTCATAAATTAGTCTCGAGTAAATATATGTAGTATGGGCCGGTAACTGACCGACTTTCGAGCGTTTTGACTTCGGCATGGTGGAGGGGGTGGAAGGGGAGGGATGATATAAATTTCGAAGTCCGCCTAAAAATCAATCTTCGACTGTTGTCGATCATATCATGGCTATCGTTGTCTCTCCTGCCGAGCTTCAAGCTCTCGAAGATTGTCTCCTCAACAAAAATGGCGACGCTGCCCTGCACACCCGTTTCCGCGCTTTATTCACCTTGAAGTCCTTAAAATCTGAAGAAGCCGTTCAAATTATCGCAAAAGGTATGATCAATTTATTCTTTTTTTATCGGCATGGGTTTTGTCTGATTAAAATTTTAAATCAAGGATTCAAGGACCATTCTGCGCTGCTAAAACATGAACTTGCTTACTGCCTTGGACAGATCAAGAAAACATCAGCTCTACCGGCTTTAGAATCGGTGCTGAGGGATACGTCTGAAGATCCTATGGTGCGGCATGAAGTGAGTTTTATCAATTGTTCTCTTCTTAATGAACGATCCATGCTTACCCATATCTTACTTCTAGGCTGCAGAAGCCATGGGAGCCATCTCTGATCCAACTTCTGTTCCTATTCTCAAAGAATACGTCAACGATCCCGAACGAAGTGTCAGGGAAACATGCGAGATTGCAATTGATAAAATCGAGTGGGACAACTCTGAAGAAGGGAAAAGACACTATGCTTCACTGAAGGAAGAAACAATCCCGTAAGAAAACTCTATTTCAATGCCAATATCTTAGTTCATTTCTGCCTTTCCAGTCTTTATACGTCCATCGATCCTGCACCTGCAACATCTGGACTGCTCCGTGGGCCAGCCAAGGCTGATGATAAATCTGAAGAAAACGTCGAACGCCTGAGGAAGGAACTCGTCGACACAAATATTCCCCTCTTCAAACGTTATCGTGCTATGTTTGCTCTCCGAAATATCGGTACGCCAGCAGCCGTTGACGCTCTTGCCTCAGGATTCTCAGACGACAGTGCACTTTTTAAGTGAGTTTCATTCCTTTCTATTCTATACAAGTGACCTAAATACAGAGTCTTTTCCCCTGAAAGACACGAAATTGCCTTCATATTTGGGCAACTCCTCGATCCTCATTCTGTTCCATCTCTGCTAAAAGTACTGGAAGACAAACATGAATCAGACATGGTTCGTCATGAGGCCGCTGAAGCGCTGGGTGGTATCGCAACACCGGATGTACTACCACACCTTCGTGAGTGGATGAACAGAGAAGACGCGCCCAGAGTTGTACGTGAAAGCTGCCAGATCGCCATCGATATGTGGGAGGTATGTTCACTTTTGTTCCTCTTGGTTCGTGAACAAGTAACAGAAACTTACTACGTCCCTGTTTCCAGCATGAAAACTCTGGTGAATTCGAATACGCCAATGCACTTGGATCTTCTGCGCCTGTTACAGTCGCTTAGATGGGTCTTGTTTATGACACTTCCCTTTATTTCTATATTATATCACCATGATGTTGTAAGTCTCTGTTGTAACTCAAAATATCTATCGTTCTTCAGGCGATCCATACAGCCTTTGTTTGGGACTGAAGTTCGAACAATTTGATTTTCTCGACAAATGACCTCAAGAACGCGAGGGATCTATTTCGTTCTTCTATCGAAATCAAAATTACACCGACAACCTTGAGCGGGTTTTATAAAACCTCCCAAGCCCGGAATAGAACTAAACAAATGAAGAAAAAGACAAATTAAAAGGTACTCTACTCTATCGAACCTCCATATGCCAACTGTGGGTATCATTCACATTCACAATCACAAATGAAATATGCAAATGCGCGTGTATGCCTGTGAGAATTCTGGCACAACAGAAGGGCGGATTAGTATATCCATGGTATGGATAATAACTGGCAGATCTGTGCTCACCATGTAGGAATGCGATTAGTACGAGCCGTAGAAGGCGCCACGAGCAGCACTGTAAGCAGCGCCGACAGAAGCGGGAGAAGTAGAGTCATCCCAGTTGGAGCCACCAACGACGACGGTGTGGGATCCGAGATCGTGGCCAGAGAATCCGAAGTCGCTGGAGGTGAGTGAACCATCAGCATCGCAGATGTCGCTGAAGTGGTTGACAATGGAAGAGTCGTATCCAACGTGGTGGCCAGAGGTGCGGCGAAGGTCATGACTGAAAAGCCCAAGGCTGGAGTGGAATTGCTCAAACACGACGGTTTGAGTCTCCACTTCACAGACTTGCTCAGTGATGATCCTCTTGGCCATCTCCTGCAAGACGAGGAGGCGTTGCTGGATGATCTCGATGGCCTGGGTGTGGCAAACGAGTTCCTGGGACTGCTCGGTAACGAGTGTCTGGGAGGATACAGCGCCGATGAAGTTGTCGGATCCGTAGAAGTCATCGAAGTTTCCGAAAGAAGAGTAGCCACCCCAGTTGTTGAAGGAGATATCGCCACGGGCGGCTATAAATCAATGCTGTTAAAAATAGGAAGCTTTATCAATGAATATATATTTACTCAGTCTGTTAAGGGCATGAGGTCTAGCGGCAACGCCTGCGACCAGAGCAGAGGCGACGGCGACAACTTTGAAGAGCTTGGCGAACATTTTTTCAAAGAGTGATAGGAGGTTTTTAAAAAATTAAAAAAATTAGTGCTGGAAAGAAAGAAAAAGTTAACATCGAATAAGCAGAAACTTCTGGCGAAAAAACACACCTGTGCAAAAAGGCAAAAGATTGTCGGTGTAAAGAAGATTAAAGGCTACCTGGCCAGGCGATAGAAGAGAACGAAGGTAAAAGAAGAGAAAGAAGACGAACGAATGATGAAGTTGGTGGCTGAATTGGACGTCCTCTTTATAGGAAATCCTGCTCTCCGGTGCATGACGAGCTAACACGCCTGTTTAACGGCTCAGACAGCGCTCAACTTGTGCAACATCGACGAATGTCCAAAGTACACTGTCATTGACTTCGCCGCGCGCTTGTCTGTGTCAAATTTGGCAGGGCTAAGTTTGACATTGCTGATTGACGTTTTTCCCAACCATCCGAAGTATACGCAAGATAATTGAAGCATAAAGTTCAGGAGTAGTGCATCGAAGTGTTCGTCTTGATATATCTGACGATCTAAATAAGAGAACAGAATTTATGCGTACGTCGTGAGCACGCTTGTAATGAATCTCAGTAAATATGAAGACGTACTATCTCCTGGACTGTTTGGCCTATAGGGACGGGCAAACTAAAAATAAGATTTACAACATTGGGCGCTGAATCGACGTAGCGACAAAGCCAATAAGGACACTTTAACATCTGGGACAAAACGTCACCGCCATCAACGAGCTCGTGCGGTATGAGCCCTGCAATTGACTTGTTACTACCATCATGATAAAAGAAATTATCATTATCAGTAGAAAGGAAAGTGGCCGATGAATATCACAATCTACTGGTGGGCATTTGGCAGGAATCAGAAGCGAAAATCTCGATGCTCCACTGACATTGGCAGTGAGCGCAGTGCCAAATTAACCAAGATATGAAGAGTACTTATGTGGCATCGCATGGGCAATAAACGAGTGATGCATCAACTAAACGCAGTGAGTGGGACAAGTGCACTAAAGGCTTGGCAAAGTAAAAATATCAGCAAGTAATAATAACTGAGTGATAACAGTCTCGGTTTGGTGAAGTATGATACTCACGATAGACAACCCTTCGAGAAAAGTACCATCCGATTGTCGGGACGGGGTTCAAGGAAATAAATAGCTTGCATTTGCGGAAGAGTAATACACATCATCATATCGTACAAGCAAATTTACCGCTAAAGGACAGTAACTTCCCTGATTAATTTAATATGAAAGCCAACGGATAGCAAGACGACAAAGAAAGAAATTGCAGGAAAAGAGAGTGAAAAAAGAACCTCGACAGGATCTCAAAGTGAAGAAACAGAAAAAGAGAGCAGATTGCCATGAATTGAGAAGGTATGTAGGTACAAACTAGAGAAAATAGGATAAAATGCTTTTGAATGAGACTTTTGCAGGAAATGGACAGTGATGGAATGGGGATGGAATGATGCATGTCATGATCAGAGTTGGAAGTAGATTTGAAATAATAGGATACGATGGGCGAGTAGTTTTTAAAACCAGGAAGCATGAGGGAATTTTAATACCCAAGCGTGCATTAATGCCATAAAGGAAAAAAAGGAGGGTGCATATGGTGAAAATCGGCGAGAATGAACGAAAGGATGATGCAGAGACATGCAAGGAAGCCATACAGATGATTTGTTTTTACAAACACAAAGCACAACAGGCACTCAGCCAAGGCTCCATTTCAGAATGACCATGCTTCGGGAGTGGTAACCAAGGTGAGGACTGTAGAAATAACGACAAAGCAACAGAGAGATGAGTCCAGTGTTCGACGAAAATCTATGGAATATTCAATATAAGAACAAAAAAAGATCATGAAGAAGCAGGCGGATCGGCCAGAAGGTTTTTGAGCTCTTGTACAAGGCGCTGTAATTTTTTTCTTGAGAAATGAAGCCGTCTTCGAAAGAACAGTAAACAAATACCTCGGCCTCTTTTACCAAAAAATCTGAATCTATTTGCGCGTTTTTGTCGGCCTTTAACTTCATACCATATTCCAATAGTTGACCCATGTAGTATGGATTGATGATGGTTTCGTCCGCCTTTAACAGGCTTTCCACAGGCGGCGGAGAGGCTTGAAAAGTCTTTTTAAGGATCACCCAACACAAAGGCATCAGAAAAGCAACTTACATTCTTCCATGGATAACCACCTGTGATCCAGAAGTTCGGGAATGGTGGCCCTTGCCTTTGGGTCACGAAGCAAGCATTTCTTCATGCTCTCAATGACATCCCTCCTCACACGCACTTTCAGATGATCCAGCTTCTTCGGTGGATCAGCTTGTCCCTGCGAGTCGGACATTGAAGTCCTAGGAGATGGTGCAACCGGGGTAGCAAATTCGTCAAAGTGGATAATATGAGTGCCGTCCGGAATGGCCTTCATCTTTTGGTACACTTTGAGGTGATGGAAGGGCGGGTATCCATAGATCATTTGATATAAAATGCAACCTAATGACCAGACATCAGATGGGCGACCAACTTTGAGCCTGCGCATGCCATCAGGGAGTTCAATGGCTTCTGGACTCATGTAGTTGACAGTACCAATCTACGAGGAATATCATTTAACGAAGAAGTTGCAAAGGAAGGAAATGAAACAAACTTGATGGTCTCGTTGGATATTTGTCGTATCATTCGCAATAGCATTTGCGATACCAAAATCGATTAACTTCAGCTGACCGCGAACCAACACGAAATTGGCGGGTTTCAAGTCCGAATGAACAATTTTCTCCTCGTGGATGACATGGACTGCTTGAAGCATCTATCACAAACATGGTGAATATGGTCCATTTCGCGCAGGAGAACCACGACAAACCTGTTGCCAATAATAGGCTACCCACACCATGTTCAGCGGGTCCCGCATTTGTTCTTGTAACAATCTAGCCAAATCGATTTCTCCGCACTCCATGACAAGCAATAGGTGTCCTTTACTGCCACCAGGCCCTGGTCTGAGTTCGCTGTCGATTAACCTAATGATACGACTGTTTCCCTCCAAACGTTTTAGCAAAGCGATTTCGTTCATATATCCACTCATAGTTTCTGCGTCCGTCTTGTCTAATGAGACACGCTTGATGGCGTACAACTCATTGGCGTTGTTTAACACCCGATAAACGCGCGATGAACCACCTTTTCCAATGATGTCAAGTCGAGCGTAGGCCTTTTTGTTCACCTGACAAACTCCATTGAGTAAACAACTTAAATTATTATGGATGTATATGACACCTACAACGATGTGATGTCTTTGTGCAGCAGCAGCAGGCAATTGGCTTTGTGCAGCTAAAGCCGGCATTGACTGCGAGTATTGCGGTTGCTGCGCCACATGTTGCAAGGACATATGAGATTGATGAGTCCTCCTATCCCGTTCTCTTTCCCTCTCCCGTTCCCTCTCATATTCGTAGTCTTCTTCCCTGGTGGTTCCTCTCTCTCCGCCCGCACCAGCCCACGTCTTTCCAGTCGGTTGCTGCTCGGAGTCTCTCAATGATGATGGTTCCGGGGCTGTTGGACTCCTCCGATGTCTTGCGACTTCTCGTCCAGCACCAACATTGCTGGCAGCAGGAGGAGATAGACGGCCTTTCGATGGCGGTGATACACGTCCCTTAGAAACTGGGGGTGAGCTCCGACCTTTGACAAGCGTGTTAGGTGGTGAATATCGCATTCCAAGGCGGGATGAAGGAGATGATCTTCTTTGGTACTCCACGACAGTAGGTGAACCAACCGAAGTTGCAGACAATGGCGGTACAACGTTGCGCAGGGTATCTGAATCCCGACGTCTGTGCCCATAAGTCGGCCTTGACGATTGGGCTTGGCTGTGAGTAGGTGAAGGTGACTGGCGATCTGCATCTTCTTGTTCTATTCGCACACTGTAAGTAATTTAACAAGTCTATAATGAAACCAGATAATTACGCTTATACTCTGCGCGCACTTCCTGATCCTGTCTCTCTCGTTGTTGCGTTGTAATCCTTCGAGCTCCCGACCCATCGCCATTTAAACCTTTTATATCATGTCGCTTAAGCTTAAGGGAAGAAGGCGATAAACGAAAGTAAGCATACCAAGGCTGGTACCAGGTCGAGAACCATGGTTGAGATACTGTTGTTGAACTTGCAGATGATAATCGTCATTATCTGACAAAGGGTTGTAAAAGAATAGGAGAATGAGTCACAATTAATTAACTCACTTAGAGCATCACTCAAACTCGCGGACCGTCTTGGACGTGTTGCGCTGACTTGCAAAAGCGCTGCTGGACCAGAAACAGGATTTGTGCTCAAGCCTGAGTTTGCTTGAGTACGTGTACGTAAAGAGCCTGACGGGATAGATGATGGTAATGGGACGTTAGCAGCGTCAACTGCGCTAGGCGGCTCATCCTCGGGTTCAGTTTCATCGTCAGCCGTCGGTATTCCCATGGGTGACTGTCGACCACCACCATGTTCATTGTCGCTGCTCTCAACCTCCGAGATACGGTCGTAGTTGGACAAACTATACTTCGATGCAGAAGTCGATTTCATAATTCGACCAGCCCTGTTGGGGCCTGGCATAATCTGTCGAGGATGCGGCACTGGTGGCACGCGTTCACGTTGTGGCACTGCCACCTCGAGGGGCCTGCTTATCGCGCTTGTGCTACTACTCCCATTCACTAGGTACGCTCTCGCAGCTGTCACCCGGGCGGCAGTGGACGACACAGAGCGTGTGACAAGAGGTGGCGAGTTCCTAGGTTGCAGTTTTGAAGTTGCCGCCGCCGTAGACAGCAAGTAAGGGTGATCATCAGCTTCATTGATGTTCTCCTTCTCCTCCTGCAGCGTGTACGCATTTATATTCGAATCGAGGGTTTGTCGAGCCGCCCTGGAGGCTCCAATGGAGTCGTGTCGTTCACGAGCATCTTCCATCGTTATCCGACGAGCTGCAACGCGTGGTTTCGATAGTGAGGATACAGTGGGTGCAAGATATGATGAAGTGCTAGAGATAGCAGGTCCAGACGCGACCCGTTGGAATGATCTAGCTGGTTTATCATTCTGAGCTGCTGCTGTTGTTGATGATGTACCGGCTCCTGCTCCTAAAAGAACTGGAAACGCGCTTTCTGAGCGCGAGAGTGAGACCCTCCCAACTGGCGATAGTAAATCTGGCGAAGGTGATTTAGGACCGGGTGGGTCAGGTTTCAAGACCTCCTGGGGCGTTGGCGGTGACGAGTGATTTGATTTGGATGAGCCTTTCGAGAGTCGTACAATATTCCCGGCATCGTCGAATATGTAGTCAAATGAGAGGTCTTCGATGATTGAGGACTCGTCTGAAGTTGGAGTATTAGCAGCTTCCGGTGAAGCCTGAGCAATACGTTCTCCTGGTGTTCGTGGTGGTGAGGTAGAGGGAGTCGCGGACATTGGTTATTGTTGGGAACGAAGAAGAGACGAGGAAAAGAAAACGACAGCAACGAAAGCAAAGAGGACAGCGACAAAGCAATTGACAAGAAATAAAAATCAACTCGTGCTCATTTCCAACACCACGATGCAAGCAGGACCCCGAACAACCCTTCCTTTTTCGCAAATGAACGCCCCCCGGCGGACTCCGGCACCCCCACACCTCACCTAGCTTCCACACGGGGTCCTGCCTCATGCGCCCCAACACGGTCACGAGATCGGCCTCAGAGTGGCATGTGGATTTCAACATGGACGCGTCTTTGTTAAACAGTTTATTTAAATCCGCTGTCCAGAATTGACGTACATAAATTGAACGGGGTATGATACACTATATATCCGATAATACATTAAATTTACAGCTTAGCCCTTTCGCCGCTGATGACAATCTTATTTAATCCTCCCACAATTTCCTCAGCCTCAGTCTCGAATCTCCTCAACAATTCCTCGCAAGTAGGGATATCGTTGATCAGGCCGACAGTAATACCCGCGCTCCAGATACCAGCATCAGGGTCGCCTTGCTCATACACCAGGCGTCCACGAGCGCCCGAGACTAAATCTTTGACGTCCTCAAACTTGGCATTGCCTCTTTTCTCAATGGCGACTACCTCCATTGAGACCTTATTCTTGAACACCCTTGCCGTGTTGTGCATGGTGCGGAAGATATGCACGGTATCACGCTCAGTAGACGCGACTATCTTCTCCTTAATTTTTTGGTGAATAGGCCTATTGAACAAATGTTAATTTTACTCGAGAAAAAGTCAAGCTAGCATGACGTACGACTCCACGGTGCACATGAAACGGGTTCCTGAAACCAAAAGTCAGTAAACATTCTTCATACTTAGGGACACCATAACGTACCCATGTTTATACCCTAGAGATCATCGAGTAAGAATAGAACAAAATATGATTGTCAAAAAAATATAACTTACAGCAGCGCCCAACGCGAGGGCAGCGATAAATCCTCTGCTATCAGCAATACCACCAGAAGCGATATATGGCACCTTGAGTTCTTTTGCAGCTCTTGCGAGCTGATATCATAGGAATCAATGAATGATTTTTCGAATTTTTGACGGTGCTACTTGCCAGAACCAAGCCACCAATATCATCCTCTCCAGGATGTCCAGCACCTTGCATCATGAAGTCAGTACACAACTACACTTCATGATAATGTGAGTTTGAACACACATTCGAAGCCATCAATACTGAGACAGTCGACACCAAGTTTCTCGGCGCTCTATACAACGAACTCCCATTAATTTTTCATGATGTCCCTTGGACGACTAACGGACCTTTGCATGTCTGATAGTAGTGCACTTGTGGATCACTGCACATCCCTGACTCTTGAAATACTTGATCAGTGGTCCCGCTAAAAACGGAGGAGCAGTCAGATATAATAAATCAAAAAAATAACGAACATCACTCACGATTGTTTCCGGCGGTCTCAAAGATCTTGACACCCTCCTCTACAGCAGCTCTAGCATACCCTTCATAGTCTGGTGGGTTGATGCTGGGCAAGAGTGTGATATTTACACCAAAGGGTTTAGATGTGAGTTTCCGGGTTTCGCGAATGGCAGTACGCAGGGCATCGGGCGAGGGTTGGGTAAGTGCGGTCAGAATTCCTATTTCAGCCGTAAGTGAGCTAAAATTGGTTTAAAAATTAAGCACAAACCTAGCCCTCCGCCTTCAGAGACAGCTGCTGCCAATTGTGGAACACCAACCCTGTATAACGACACTGGTCTAAACACGAAATTTATGCTGCCGCTACCGTTGACCTCACCACTGCATGCCTCCCTGAATAATAGGACTGAAGATAAAGAAACATTATTAAAAGCGTGTCCTAACCATTGATGCAAGGAAAGGGACATACACTCTAATCCCAAGTAACTTCGTAACGGGTGTAACAATCGGCATCTTGGTATTTGAAGATGTGGAGAAAAAAGATCTTGAATTGGGAATGGTGGGTATACAAAGCAGAGACAATACAGAGGAACGATGAATGACTGGTATAAAGGAGAAAGCTGTAGTCCTAGCTCCGAAGTGCTGATATTTGGTTCCGGTTATGAGGAGATCCGGGGAAACATCAGACATTTTCAAAATTCATCAGTAGATTTAATACCTATGTAACTCACTGTGTTCAATCCTACAGAAAATTTCGCACAGTTATGAAATTTCCTGTATACTCTGGCACTTGAGATGAGGGCAAGATGATAGGAAGCTCTGGTCTTTAGTGGTCCTGTTGTAATCATGACAGGAGATCCTAAGGCTATACTCGGCTACCCAGGGCTTGGCCCATGATATTACATCACATGACCGGCTCCGGAAAGCGGAATAAGCGAGGGCGCTTAAAGCCCCCTCCTTTTTTTTGAATCTGTGAATTAACGTGCAACAAGTAAACTATAGGACTAAGACGCACGGGCTTAAAGTGCCAGTCTATGATAAATTATCTATGCAATTACTAGCTTAAAGCCCTTGTGATTTGAATTTAGATCATTTGCTACCTGAAGCATACTAGTACATAGTATATACTGCTAATTTTGATATTGCAGAATTCGAAAGCACAATTAAAAGTAGACTGATACCTTAGGCTCATCGGGGCACACTATAAGTCTAATTAGTTGCGTAGCGAGCAAATCTTTGCCGATATGAGCCAGTAAAGCACTTCAGTGGAGCAGGTAAAGAGTAAAGCGAAGCCAAAGTTTAACGTTTGCGTGTGCAAAATACTACGAGCCTCTGCGCGGATTTTCTTTGTGCGATTTCTTCTTTTTCTTGCTGGGAGCTTACCTTCAAACTTGTAGATATATCATAAAGTTACCATAATTTGTGTATATTCAAAAATAAAATAAAATAAAATAAATGCAATTTTCCAATATAGACAGGGTTTCTATAGATTTCAGAGTAATACAGGCCATTGGGCGGCTTCTCAGGCCATTATTTTGGGTGTATACCTTCAACATTTCCATTCTGGACCCTGCATTTGATCAAGTCTAATCGTTATGGATCCCAACTCGTCATCTAAATCTGTGGTCAGACAAGCTCTGATAAAATAATTGGAGAGCTGCACAAACGGGAAGAACTATTTATAATTGGCAGGTTAGCCGCTTTCGGTCACTATTGCGGTTGTGTTCGGCTTCTTTGGGAACTGATTGAAGTGACTTCCATGTGGTTGCATTCAACTCAGTTACCAATGTCCATTCTGATTTACCACATGAGCGGTCTTTTCGCATCTCCTTTCTTCACTTGGGAGGAACAGAAGCAGGCATAAGTTCCGTCTGGGGTTGCCTGGAATCGCAGATCTGGGAAGAACTATCTCGGCGGCGCGGCGGCGACACCAACTAGCAACTGAAATGATCTTGACCGAAATATAAGCATTTGCAGTGGGGGTTTTGTCGAGGGATCGCCGGTCGTAGTCTACCACATTCCTTTGCATCTTTCAGCTGCTCGTTGCAGGCGTATTCTTCGATGGCTCCTCCCCTGACAATCGACAGTACTCTCGGCGCGGTTCTTATCGGTTTTGCACTTTCTTGTGGGGTCTATGGTATTCTGCTCACCCAAGTATTCTCCTACTTCCGGAATTATCCTGGTGATAAGTCGTACTTTAAGTATTTGGTGAGTTCCTGTGCTCAAACAGATCTGTGTGCGGACCTGCTGAATTTTCTTCCCTAGGTTATACTTATAACGTGAGCAGCCAACAATTAGGAAGTTTTTTTTTGTAATGAACCTTGTCCCTTCAGGCTGCTGGAAACTGCGGACCAATTTTTTATTGGACATCTGACGTATTTCTATGGAATTACCAATTTTTCCAATCTGCTGGTCCTCAAGCAGGCAACAACGACATGGTCAGTCAGTATTCTTCTCATACATTCCACGATGTGTTCACGTTGTTCAGGTCATTCATTGTGAGTTGTGTTGGAAGACGCGTTTCCTCAAGCTGATGTATGTGGCACGTAAGCTTCAACTTACTGTTGGTGCAGTTGTTGGCTTCATTGTCAAGTCGTAAGCTATCTCACTATCTCTATCGTTCAATTGTTAAAGAGATCTTTGAGCAGCTACTTTGGTCTACGAGTCTGGAGATGTAAGCACCACGTTGAAATCACAGTTTATTTTTCAATAACGATAGGAATAGTCAGCGATAGAAATATATGGATCACTGGTCTTGTTGTAAGTACAACTTTTGAAACTCTCCAGTAACTCCCCTTTCCATGATTTACCTTTATATTTCAAAATCTATAGCTACTCCTTTCTTTTGGCCAATTAGGTGAGTAACTACCGTACCACGTGTTATCTTGTCTGAATCTTCGTTCTCGTCAAGGTCTAGCACTTGGTACGCCCTTCCACAGAGACGTTTCGTCCCATGACACGACTAACTTTGCTTCCCTTTGTAGCATTTTCGGTCGAAGCGTCAGTAAAGCAATTTTTGCATCTGTTTCAGGAACTTATCCGGGAATATCGTCATCCAGATTCAAGTTGCCAAGTGTATTTGCAGTACATCAATTGCAGGTAAGTTAGATAATACGCATACGGTCCCTATCATCGCAAAAGCTGACCGTTCCCTAGACACTAGGCACTATTTCTTTGGCCGTTGGAGTTTGCACGGACATCGTCACAGCCGCAGCGTTGTGTTATTTCCTCAATCGCCTCAGAACGGGTCTGAAATCGTAAGTCAATTATTTTTACTGTTTGTGGGTTGTTTCACTAATCCATGGTCAGATCTGATAACTTGGTGAACAACCTGGTTTCATTTGCCATCAATACGGGTGTTTTAACGAGGTACGCTTCACAATTTTGAGCGCATACTGCGAGTATGTCTGACAATAGATTATCGACAGCACTGTTAGCGTGGCCACGCTAGTCTTGGTATATGAGGCAACGCTATGATCACCGATTTACTTTACTGATCTGCTTATCTTTCAGTACAACGCGTTACAGGAAAACAATTTGTATTTCGTAGCGGTTTATTTCATCCTTAGCAAATGTGAGTAGCACCTTTCCTCTGTCCTTTCTAGCTGTTTAACTCGCTCCCAGTATACGCGATTTCTTTTATGGCTACGTAAGGAATTCATCTTTCGTGATCTTGATCTTCACACCGCTCATATCTTGAACAGACTAAACACCCGACGATCTGTACGTGGACGTGGGACAGACCGACAAGGAAACACTTCTAATCATACGAACTTGTTTCCTCTTGGAACGCGTATGCCGAGCATGGGACCTAGTGATTTAGAGCAATGGGATAAGGTCTGTAGGATTGCCTTGCTGTTGGAATTTCATTGAAGTCCTGTTCTTTAGGTTGATCCACCCTTTATTCTACAGCAAGCGCAGGGTTTTCCTGCATTCCCAAAATCCTACGAGGCTGGAAGAGCCTATTAGGCTATCGCGACTAAATAGCAACTGATATTTATAAGTAATTCTATTCTATTTTTGGGTCGCGCCTGGACGTGCATACTTTTTGTTCGACATAGTTGCGATCTTTTGGTGGGCGTTACCATCCTGACCATTACTAAAACTCTCCTTTGTATCAAAGAAATGTACCTTCGCTTGGATTGTATACCATATGTATCTTTGCTTTAATTTACTACATTTTGAAATTAAAGCCTCAAGCTTCAAGCTTCAGCTGTCGGCGTGCTGATGTCTTCAGTGATACTTAATAATAGTATCGAGGGACAATATATGAAACTAAATTTCTTTCTTGCTTTCATTTCGTCCGAGATTTTTCACCGAACTTTTCCGGACAAGAAGCAGGGGAAAATACGTTTAGCAGCACTATTCTTGTGAGAAGAAATAAGTAAGGAGAAGCGTGGACTGCACGCCAGCAAAATACGCGACCGGGCCTGTTCTGTCAGAACACAGCGATTCTTTTCTGCATGGAATATACGGGAAGTCTTGCAAGAACCTAGCTAGATCTACCAATGCAGTATTCTACCATATCACATACTACTATGCATGGGATCGTAGATGGGAAACGAGAGACGGGCAATAATCTTGACTTATCACTGTATGTTATATGATCAATGACTTTAAGCGTAGGGCAGCGCGAACATGAAACCTCCATACTTGAGCTCACTTCACTCATGATACATGATGCATTGATGCGTCATATGTTCTTCTATCCAAAAGAATTGTACACCATGTAAAGTGGCAATAGAGGGCTGGTCGAAAAAGTTCCAACGATGCAGGTGAACAACCATATGTGGGGAAATAGAATCACGATCGTCATCTTTAAGATGTCAATATTAGGTCTTTCAGGAGTGTTTGTTGAATACGCTGGCGTCGAAGCTATGAAGAACGGAAATACCGGCATGCGAACAATATTTATGGATATCTATTCCCAGCACTAGCAACCTTTACTTTCACCTGACCCAGAAAGTTCATTTCCTTGGGAGTGTAGTTGTCCCCATACATTTATTAACAATGTATTTAAATTTCCAGGAAATAAAATCGCGATGTAGAGCGTCATAAAGTCGATTGGAGGGAGTTGGAGGTTGGAGAGCAACCTGACGGGGCCTGAGAAAAATTTGATCTTTTGAAAAACCTTTCCCTTTTACGTCACTTAGTTTGAGTCAGCGATGAAGCACTGACAGACAGCACGGACCGTTATATTTTGTTCTCCAACGTATACCCGGGCTTCTTGCTCCATGAACGGGGCTTGCTCATTTGCAAGAATTTCAGCTTCTACAACGTGCAACGTAGTCACAGGACCATGGCTCAAACGTCAGTGGATAGCAAGCTTTTTGATACAAAAATGAGATATCCTTCTCGCGAAAATGAACCCGTACTTGATTCCAAGGTCCACTTGCAGCCCGCCAAACATTATACTCTCAATAACTGGAAGCATTTCATGACAGGCTTTGAGCCCCCAGTTCAAGGGAAAGGACGAAAAGCCGCACGGTTCTTCGTCCTAACCTGCTTAGTTTCTGTGGCACTCGTCCTCGCGACAACGAGGCTTTCGCCATTCCAACTCGTCAATGTTAATCACATGCACGAAGTTGTTTCTCGATCACTCTTTAAATTGTCGACAAACTCAGTAGATGCAACGGTGCCCCTTGATACCGACACTCAACTGAACACTTTGGCAAGAACCCCAGATGTCCAGTTCGATAACTTCAGCTTGATCTTGAAGGGTCAACGCGTATTTCTCTAGTAAGAACTATCTCCGTATACTAGTGCAAAGTCAGGGCTTTGAGACTTTCCAACAGCTCCGGAGAATTCCATACATTCAGGCTGCCCGTGCCTTCTCTATGGCCAGATATCATCGAGAAAGCGAAAGCTGCAGGCCTCAATGCACTCAGTGTTTATACCCACATGGGCTTGATTAACCCAGCTCCTGGAGTTATTGACTTTGATGGATTCAGAGCGCTGCAACCGCTGTACGATGCTGCAAGGGAGGCAGGGATATGGATTGTCCTTCGTCCAGGTAAATCTTCCCCTCCATTTCTCCTAACTACTATCGCTAACGGATGAATAGGTCCTGTAAGTATCCATGGCTGATATAGTCTGCTATCTGGAATTAAATAGAAAAATTGCAGTATATCAACGCCGAAACCACTGCAGGAGGAATCGCACACTGGGCGACCTCACAAATCGCTGGCCAACTTCGTACGAATGCTACTGATTGGCGAGCCGCATGGGAGGACTACGTTCAAGGAATTATTAAGGTTACAGCACCGAACCAAATCAATAATGGAGGGCCTGTGATTGGTTAGTATTTGATCACCTGGATATTCGCTTCGACGTCCTGATGACTCTTTTACGCTTCAGCTATCCAAATAGGTGCTTCTTATCAAAAGTTATATTCTCATAGGTTATTAAAGACATAATAGACAACGAGTACTCACAGAATCCAATTACCCGGGCAGAATATTTCCAACAACTGGAAGACGTTTATCATGCGTCTGATATCGTCGTCCCATTAACTTATAACGATCCCGGAGAGGGAAGAAACTTTATCAACGGAACTGTATGCTCTCCGATACTCTAATACACCTCATAGAACTGACATTTCTGTCTACTCCAGGGTGCTGTAGATCTTTATGGGTAAATTGAATATACACATTTTCCTAATAGTGTGAATCTTTAAATGATTGTACAGGCTGGATTCCTATCCTCAAGGCTTTGATTGCTCCAATCCTACCAGGTGGAACGGTGTTACAACCAATTATCATACTTATCATGCTCAGGTCAACCCATCTCAAGCTTGGTATATCCCAGGTGTGTCTGAACTATCCAAGCACTAGTGCACGCACTCAAATAGGTCATTAGAATTCCAAGGAGGGTCTTTCGATGCTTGGGGTCCGACAGCGCCCGGATATCCCGGGTGCAGAGTCCTCACTGGGCCTGATTTCCAATCTGTCTTCAACCTTCAATTGTGGGCTAGCAATGCAAAGCTGATCAGCTATTACATGTTTTATGGGTAGGCCTTGACGACTTGCCGCAACTTTATCTTTGACTTACTTCGTCATTACAGTGGCACATCGTGGGGTGCTATTCCTTTCCATGGAGTCTACACTTCCTACGACTATGGTGCTTCCGTAAGTACAACACTATTGACCTTCATTTTTCTCTGTTTGACTTGCTCGTCTACTTCTCAGATCACGGAGTCTCGAGAATTGACCACTAAATCTGACGAGCTGAAGAGACAAGCACTTTTCCTTCGAAGCTCGCCTGAATTCTACAAGACAGACTGGCTTGCGGATGCTTCTACTGGTCTTAATGTTTCATCGAATCCTGCTGCATTTATCACGCTCTTGGCTAACCCTGACACTGGTGCTGTCTTCTACATTGCTCGTCAAAGGGACTCAACGTCTACGTATGTAGATTCACCAATACGATGACAAGTGGTTAAACTAACTATATTATTGGTGTGAGTAGTGCCTTAACGACGTTTAAACTGAACGCCACGATATCTGGTGTTGAGGCTCAAATCCCGATATCCGTGCCAGTAATCACTCTTGGAGGAAGAGAGTCGAAGGTAATCGTGACTGGCTACACATTCGGTGCCTCTTCAAAGGTTGCCTACTCAACTGCTCAAGTATTCTACGCCGGCACAATCGATAAACGAGATATCCTTTTCCTTCACGGTAATTCCTCTCAAGACCACGAGACCGCGCTTAAATTGACTGGAACACCGAACAAACTGCACGTCAATCAATCCCCTCTAGTCACACTTACTGCTAATCCGACTGGGCTACTGGAGGGAAACACTATCGTTGGCTTCGGAGCAGGCATTGAAGGTCTTGTTACGGTCTGGGATTCAAACACGCAACTTATCCTGTACGCCGACTCGGAGACTGCCGCTACATTCTGGAATCCTGTCATTGCGGGAGATAGCAAGGACCCGTTGAGAAACTACTGGGGTGTCGGCACCAATGAGTCCATCTTGGTAGGAGGGCCTTATCTCGTTCGCGATGCTACGCTGTCAGGCTCGAAATTAGCTCTTCGTGGTGATCTCAAGACCGACGTCAGGTTGACGGTCATTGCACCCAAAAGCATTCGGTCTATCACTTGGAATGGCGAGCGTGTGTCTGAAGATGTAGCCGCAGCATCTGCCATCACCTCCTCAGGAGCCTTTGTCGGACAACTCAAACTTTCGAATTCGTTTGGTGGGGTGCAAATCCCCAAGTTGACGAATTGGAAGTTCAAGGACAGTCTTCCCGAAGTACAGAAAGGCTTCAATGATAATTCATGGACTGTTGCAAACCATACGACTACCAATATACCACTTAAACCTTACTATGGAGACGGTAGGGTGCTGTATGGCTGCGATTATGGCTTGTCAGTTTCATTTCATTTCTTCGATTGAGGGATACTGATCGCATTTCCCGTTCAATAGCTGCGAAAACACTGTCCTCTGGAGGGGTCACTTCGTCGCTACTGGCAACGAGAAGAGCGTTAACTTGTCTATCAATGGAGGAGAAGGTAACAGTACAATCATTTATGGGTATGCTCTCTGCTAATAGGCTATTTCTTAAAGCATTTGCGGCTAGTGTTTGGGCAAACGATGTCTTTTTAGGCACCTCTTTTGGAAAGTCAGTTCTGTCTCTGTAACAGTCATTACGACGACAGGCCCCCATGCTGATGGAATGTATCTCTTCAGCTCAACTAATAATCGAAACATCCTTGAAGAGACCGACGACAAATTCGTTTTCCCACCAGGCGCACTTGTCCCTGGGAAAGACAATGTCATCACCGTCGTCCAGGTAAAATTCCTTGACTTTTGCTCGATGTATGGTCGCTGATCACATTGCAGGATAACATGGGTTTGAACGAAACTCAAGGTGCGTCTCCGCTGTATCCATCGGAAATGCTCGCAAGTCTGACACATGAGACTTTTAGGATCCCCTGAAAGCTCGAAGAGTCCTCGTGGTATTCGCGGCTTCGCGCTAGATGGTAATACTTTCGGTACATGGAAAGTACAAGGGAAAGTCGGCGGGTACACCAAGTAGGCGTTCAATCCTTTTAATAAATAAGAACAGGCCTAACCCAAGGGATGCCGTAGCTTCCCGGATAAAGTTAGAGGTTAGAATGCACGTCGAAGGGTTCCTATTTTGTGCTAACGCAGATCCTCGTGGTCAGGTGTCATGAATGAAGGCGGTCTTTTCGGTGAACGCCAGGGCTGGCACCTTCCTTCGTTCTCTACGAAAGGGTGGGCCTCTCGCGACCTAGCTCTTGGACTTCCCAGCAACGCAGCGGGCGTTGGCTTCTTCGTGACTACATTTAATTTAAACATTCCTAAAGGGTTAGACGCCATGCTGTCTTTCACTTTTGAAGAACCGTTCGGTCAGCCATACAGGGCCTTCCTCTTTGTGAATGGCTGGATGATGGGTAAACGAGTTGGAAACCTGGGGTAATTCTTGTCCTCTTCGATTTCTGTTAAATAACTTAATATTGAGCAAGGCCTCAATCAAAATTCCCCGTTCATGAAGGCATCTTGGATTATCACGGCGAAAAGTGCGTTCGATAATGCTTGGATTGCTGGCGTTTACAAAGCTTCTAACATTTCTTCCTCCCAAAGCACTGTTGCTGTCGCCTTATGGGCTATGACCCCTAATGTTACGATTACACCAAACCTCCAATTAGTTCTCGACGCTGTTTATGATGGAGGAGTAGGCAACGTTGTTACTACTAACCCCAAATGGTCTGCGCAGGGACGGCTTTGACACTCGACAATATTGACGAAATATATACCTCATGTAACATAAAAGTCATGGAATGCGTATCCTGAAGAGCTTTTTTCATCCGTTCGAAATTAGGGTTCAGTGAGAAATTGGCCAAAAATTTCTAACATATGTTACTAACATTTTGGTCTTCGACGTATTTCTAACGTCATGTTACTAACAAGTTTCTAACATATTTGAAATTTGTGTTTCTAGCACGTTAGAAAGGAATATTTAGTCAAGTTAGTAACATAATAGCATGTTAGAAACATTTTTAAATGTGAGAAATATCAGTACGCCTATTAAATGCCTGATATGCCAACGGGGTTGGGTAACGTATCCTCTCGGGAAATTTTTCTCGGGAGAAGGATTGTTAGTCATGTTAGGCTTGCATACTGAGAAAATGGTTTGTTTCTGGTCGTTGCAATGAAACATGGGCGAAATTTTTACTTTGCTGAACAAATCAATGTAATTTCATATTCTAAATTGATTTCAAAGGGTTTCTTGGATTCTGGATCACTCAGTTTACCGGTCCAGCGGTTTTTTAATTTCTAACATTTTCTAACATAAGAAAATGTGCTCCCAGAAGCCTTCATGTTACTAACATGTTA